>Ga0181380_1000062_pt1 | contig 41293 bp, 46 predicted proteins | sample 3SPOviralmetaG_FD_130116 | JGI IMG/M metagenome (GOLD analysis project Ga0181380, IMG submission 130116) | Marine viral communities from the oligotrophic San Pedro Time Series (SPOT) site, San Pedro Channel, CA, USA - 3 SPOT_SRF_2009-08-19 | ecosystem: Environmental > Aquatic > Marine > Strait... | reverse complement strand
TTCCCTGATGTCAATGAGGTCACAAGCACTTTTGTGTGGCTGAAAGATATGAAAATGGATGCTGAAATCTACAAGCGTAGCGATGCAGACAAGATGTGGGAAGAACTACTCAAGCGTATCAACCGCATCTACCAATCAGCGGAGCATGACAACTGGCCTGCTAAGCCAAGTGGTCTATGTCGGTTCTGCCCCGCACAAAGCATGTGTGATTATGCACAAATATAACTTGACAGGTATGTATACTTAATGTCTAATACACCAGAAGGAAAAATTAAGCGCAAACTTGACAAGGTTCTTAAACAAGAAGGTGTCTGGTTCTTTAACCCTCAAGCAGGGCCATTCGGTAGAGCAGGTATCCCCGACAAGATTGCATGTATAGGAGGTAAGTTTGTGGGAATAGAGTGTAAGGCAGATAAAACAAAGAAGCCTACGCCCCTACAGATAAAAGCTATGAAGGAGATTGAGATGGCAGGAGGCAAATGCTTTCTTGTATATGACGACACCACGATTGAAGAGGTGCGTGACTACATTAAGGAGTGGCTAGGATGATAGTGGTCGAGCAAGCAAAGGCTCTAGCACTTAACCTGACAAATCCAAACAGGGTGCTAGACACAATACCAACTGCCAAGGTTCTCAACTTCAAAGGCAAGGACTTGGTTGTTACACCGCATCGACAGGATGAGGTTAAGGTTCTGCGTAACTTGGGCATACAAGCCCCTGCGCCTATCCTGTACTACTACGATTGGGTAGGTCAGTTTACACCATATGAACACCAGAAGATGACTGCGGCCTTTCTAACTATGAACTCTAAGGCTCTGGTGCTTAACGAGATTGGCACTGGTAAAACTCAGTCAGCTCTCTGGGCGGCAGACTACCTTATGAAAACAGGTTCTGTTAAGAAGGTACTGATTGTGTCCCCGTTGTCTACGCTTGAACGTGTATGGGGCGATGGCATATTCATGGGCTTCCCTAACCGCAAGCATATAACTCTGCATGGTACTGCGGCTAAGCGGAAGAAGCTAATGGGTGTAAATGCAGACTTCTTTATTATAAACCACGATGGCTTCCCCATCATAGCCGAGCAAGCTATTGATATGTTCGACTTGGTTATAGTTGATGAAGCCGCTGTGTATCGTAACCCATCGACAAACAGATTTAAGATACTGCGTAAGTGGATGGCGAAGAACACAGCAACACGTTTGTGGATGATGACAGGTACACCTACGCCGAATGACCCGACAGATGCTTGGGCGTTAGCTAAGTTGGTTGACAGTCCACATTGCACCAAGACATTCACTGCTTTTAGAGAGCAAGTGATGATGAAAATTGGTCAGTGGAAATGGATACCAAGACCAGAGTCAGTGGATACTGTCAAACATATTCTACAACCTGCTGTTAGGTACACCAGAGATGAGTGCTTTGACCTACCAGATACAGTGTTTCAGACGCGCAAGGTCGAGATGACCAAAGAGCAGAAGCAACACTATCAGAAGATGCTACGTCATTTCGTTACAGAGATGGCGGAGGAAGGAACTATCACCGCTGTGAATGAAGCGGTCAAGTTACAGAAACTTGTTCAGATAGCATGTGGTGTGGCCTATGGGGATGATGGCCGCAACATAGAACTGGATTGTTCCCCAAGAGTTAACATTGTGAAGGAGGTAATAAATGAAGTAGGCGGTAAGGTAATTGTGTTCGTACCACTAACAGGAACACTACGCATGTTGGAGCGAGAGTTAAGCAAGGACTGGACTGTTGGCGTTGTAAACGGAGAAGTATCCGCTAAGAAACGCAACGAGATATTCCAGAACTTTCAGAACTCTAAAGACCCGCATGTATTAATCGCTCACCCTGCGACTATGGCTCATGGACTAACCTTAACATCTGCATCGACAGTGATTTGGTATGGGCCAGTAACAAGCAACGAACAATACGTTCAGGCGAATGGTCGTATAGAGCGAATAGGTAAAAAACATGTATCGAATGTCGTGCATATCGAAGCTACCGAAGTTGAGTATCGGATGTATGAGCGGCTCAAGAATAAGCAGAAGCTACAAGGCATACTGCTTGATTTGATACAGCAAGAAACGAGGTGACGATATGAGTCTCAATGTAGACCAAGTGATTGAAGCGTACCTCAAGTATCGCAATCAGAAGGAGGCTCTTGAAGCTGAGATTAAGGATCAGGTCAAGGAACTCAAAGACAAGATGTCGAAACTTGAAGCGTGGATTAAGACGAAGGCTGATAATGATGGTGTTACGTCATTCAAGACGAACCACGGTACTGCTTTTGTGACAACCAATGACTACGCGAATGTAGCCGATTGGGATGCTGTCTTATCTTTCATTAAAGAGAATGACGCATACGACATGCTAGAGAAACGGATAAGCAAGAACGCTGTCCGAGGCTATATAGATCAGCATAAAGCTGTACCGTCAGGCGTGAATTACGGAACACGCATTGATGTAAACGTCCGTAAACCTGCAACTAAAATTGAAGACTAGGAGAAAATTATGAACGATATTATCCCAACCAATATCCAAGTACCCGCGCACTTGGCTGATAAAATTGGTAAACCTTCTGCACTAGCAGACTCTTTGATGGGTGGCATGGCTAATGAAGGAGGTGACGCATACCCACGAATCTCAATCAAAGGCTCACGCTTTCGTATTGTCGAGGGTAAGAATGAGACTGTGCTTGACAGCAACGTACTAGAAGCTGTGATTGTAGGGGCTAACCCCAAGCTATCGAAGACATGGTACGAGAAAGCATGGACACCAGATGCAGAGTCAACTGCTCCAGACTGTTTCTCACTTGATGGCATTAGCCCACATACTGACAGTAGTAATTCGCAGAATGATTTGTGTGCTTCATGCCCACAAAACGCATGGGGTTCTAAGGTGACACCCCAAGGGCAACAGATTAAAGCCTGTGCTGACCAAAAGCGATTAGCTATCGTAGCGGCTGATGACCCCGATGGTTCAATTTACTTATTACAAGTTACACCTGCGGCGCTGAAAGGACTCAACTCATACCAGAAGGAGTTGTCAGTAAGAGGCATCGCCCCTGAGATTGTGCGTACTAAAGTATCATTTGATACCAGTGCTTCCTTCCCGAAACTACAGTTTGGATTTGGTGGCTTCAACGATGAGCATACACAACAAGCTGTGGATAAGCTGTTTGGAACTGATGAGGTCAAGACTATCACAGGAGAACTTGCTCCTGCTAGTAAGCCTGCTGAAGTGCCGGTTATAGAGAAGAAGCCTGAGCCTGTAGTCACTGCGCCTACACCAGAGCCAGTCGCACCTGAGCCTGTGGATAAACCTGCTCCTGTAAAAGGATTTGGTGCAAAGAAAGTCGAAGAGCCTACACCTGCCCCTAAGGTAGTTGAAGAACCTAAGGCCGCACCAGTGGCTAATGGACAGGCTGATGATTTAGCCGCTGAGATTGCGGCTCTTGTGGGGGATGTAGCTGATGACTAATATTCCGCCACTCAACTTCACGAAAGTAGAAGCGTTGCGGAAACATATGCTACTGACTACAGGCAACATGGCTGAGTTACTTGGCGTATCACGGATGACTTACTATGGATGGGTACAGGGCAAAGCCATCCGTAAAAAGAACGATGAGAAAGTTCGTGATACACTTAGGGAATTACTTACAGTCATGTCTGATGGGTGGCCTCAACCAGAGGTTATTGCCATAGAGCAGAAACAACGTTTCCAAAGGCTTCTTGAGATTTTAGGTAAACAAGACTAAGGTAGAAGGGAGGGGGCTAAGCCCCCTTCCGTAACTGTGAAGGTAACAACAATGGACACGCTGAGTTTTTTACAGCGGGTTCTACCGTCTGAAGGATACTATGTAACGACACTGATAAGCCCAGATAACAAAGTACAACAGGGCTTTTTTGACACGGTAGAAGAACTCGCTAAAGCCTGTATAAGGCTATCATCATCACAGCCAGACAAGAATGTCTATTTCGCTGTGTCGGCTTTCAATACCAAGGGTAATAGAAAGCAAGATAATGTTCGTGCAACTAAGCTAGTTGCTGTCGATGTGGATTGCGGAGAGGGCAAACCGTTTCCCACATGGAAGGAAGGACTAACTGCACTAGGTAAGTTTGTCACTGAGATGCGCTTACCCAAACCACTAATCATTCATTCGGGCAATGGCCTACACGCCTATTGGGTTCTTGATGCAGAGTTAGAGCCAGAGGAATGGAAGCCTCTAGCCGAAGCATTGAAGGAAGCCTGTGTAGCAAAAGGCTTTGAGGTTGACCCTGCTGTACCTGCTGACAGCGCAAGAGTCTTGCGTCCTGTTGGTACTATAAACACCAAGGGTGGTAACGAAGTTAAGATGCTTGTAGATGCTGAGCCAGTAAGCGTTCAGACATTGCGGGATTGTCTAAGTTATTACTTCAAGCCCTCAGCTGCAGCCAGTATAGATCGCACTCGTGAGAGCACGTTGCTGGATAATCTAGCAGTCAAGCAAGATTTCCCACCTGCTGTCGGCTCTGTAGTAGCAAGTAAGTGTAAGCAGATTGAATGGGCTATAGCTAACCAAGGGGATGTAGATGAGCCACTATGGTATGACATCATTGGTGTAGCGGCACATTGTATCGACCCAGAATCTACAGCAAAGGAGTGGAGCAATCAGCATCCGTCGTATGATGAGAAGACTACCTTACACAAACTTGCTCACTGGAGGCAGTCCACAACAGGGCCAACAACATGTGCGAAGTTTGAAGCAGACCGCCCTAATGGGTGCAGAGGCTGTAAGTTCAAAGGCAAAATCGGTTCGCCTGCCAGACTTGGGGTGCAGTATCAAGAGGTGGCTGTTCCACAGAAGGCGTTAGATAGTGTTGCTAATGCTATCCCTATGCCTAAACCATTCAAGCGTACAGTGGATGGCATCAAAGTTACTATAGACGATACCGATATAGATGTATGCAAGTTCGACATATACCCAGTTGGGTATGGACTAGACCACTCGCTAGGCTATGAGACTGTGAGGTTTCATTGGAATAGACCACACATGGGGTGGCAAGAGATTTCGCTAAGACAGGCGTATCTAGCAGAGGGCAGTCGTGAGTTCGCTACAGCGATAGCAGACCAAGGTATTGTCCTATATAACAAAAGGCAAACGGAGTATTTTCAACTTATGATGCGGTCATATATGGAAGAGCTTAGACAAATCCGTGCCATGACCAACCTCTACTCAACTATGGGATGGAAAGAAAAGAACACGGCATTTGTTATAGGCGACACACTAATTAAGCGAGACGCTAATGGTGCAGTCGAAGAAGAAAACATTAATCTATCAGCAGGAGTACAGCGTCAAGGCAACGAGTTGTACCCAGTAAAGGGAACGCTAGAATCTTGGGCTACCCTTACATCTATAATGGAGAAGGCTGACCTCAAGGCGCACATGTTTGCGTTAGGCGTAGGCTTTTCAGCACCACTATATAATTTCACTGGCCTCAAAGGTCTGACTATATCCCTGTATGGTGCAACAGGTGGAGGTAAAACACTGGCGCAGTATTGGGCGCAGTCTATATATGGCGACCCCGACAAGCTACACTTTGCGGCTAAGTACACACAGAACAGCCTGTTCTCACGACTTGGTACATACGCTAACCTTCCGCTAACCATTGACGAAGTTACCATGATGCAAGACAAAGAAGTCGGTGACTTCTGCTATTGGGTATCTCAAGGCAGGGATAAGGCTAGGCTCAACCGTAACGCAGAAGAGCGTGACTCTAAGACTTGGGCTACGCCTGTCATGGTGTCCACTAACAAATCTCTACAGAGTAAACTGATTGCATCAGGACTAGACACAGACGCTCAGATGGCTCGTATGTTAGAGGTGACAGTACCGCAGAGTGCTATCTTCACAAGGAACTCAGAAGCAGGGCGTAAGATATACGAAGCAATCCACGCTAACTATGGTCACGCAGGTAGGCTGTATATAAAGAACCTAGTAGAGATGGGCGAGGACGGTATCAATGCGGCGATAGCAGAGGCTACCAATACATTCCACAGTAAATACAAAGCTAGATTCAGCGGTGAAGAACGGTATTGGGAACAGTCTATCATTTTAGCAGACCTAGGTTTGAAACTGGCAAATGACTGGGGCTTGATAAAGTTCGACTACCGCCAAGCAACCGAGTGGGTACTGGCACAGATTGGTGCTATCCGTAGGACTGTACAGGAAAACCAAGTGGACTCATTCGATCTTATCGCAGAGTACATGGCTGATAGTGCAGACGCACAGGTTACTGTGATGCACACCTCAGGTCAGAAACCACAGCCAGATTATAGCCGTATACCAAGGGGCGATGTAAGAGTTCGCCTTGACGTATTCCGTAAGTCTGCGGCTGATCCGTTTGACAAGGGTACTATGATGGTTGACCGCACTCACTTCCGCAAATGGTTGTCAGTGCGAGGAGCTGACTACAAGTCATTCAAACAGGAACTTGCTGAGGAGAACGTAGTAGCCACACCCAAGTCAGAGAAAGCATCCCTTGGTAAGGACACGCCAATTAAACTGGCGCAGTCTTATGTGATTGGATTTAATCTGACACATCCACGCTTCCAGAGTTTGTTGGAAAGCGCAGATGTAGCGGCAGATGATTTAGCCTATGGCCAACTTCAAGTTATCAAAGATCATTAACAGACGGTGAGTCGTATATATCCATTAAAGTCCTGAGGTCATCTCTTACATTTTTAGGGGATGACTTCAAAAATCTTTCAGCCGTTGGCAGTGAAGATGATTTAGCGGCTTGCTTAGCCCTACGCTCAAAGTTACGCAGTTCAAACGCTGTGCCTTCATGTAAGAAGTTCCAATCGTCTACCATCTCTAGAACGTCATCCATTAGGGCAAAGTCATCTGTGATATACCCTTTTATGTACTTGTTCTTAAACCTCTGATCCCAAGACTGGATGAAGGCAGAGTGTTGTTTTGCCATACGCACGATGTCGTTATCTCTTGTGGCAACAGATGGGTAGAAGCCTAACGCTCTGAAAAGAATCTGGGCTGTACTAGCATCTCCATCCACTAGCTTACCCTGACCGTTAGTAATAACACCTGTGTCGTAGTATGTAAGGGCATCATTCAAAGCCCTGATACCTGCCACAGGGGCTTCTTTCATAACGTCACTGACAGAGGTTAAGTCTGGTGCAAGCCCTATGGACTCCGCTCCAAAGCGGCCAATCTTACCTGCTGTTACTGTTGCTCCTTCAAGGCTTGAGTACATCGGCCCTAGGAAATTGGCTACTTCGCGTTGCCAACTTGACCCCGCCAACCCTGCGCCTGTCAGTGGTAGCAAGTCTCCGAAACCCAGTCTTGTAGATATTGTACCTGCCATAAACTGATCTAAGAAACCACGCATGATAGCTGGCTCATATCCAGGGGCTACTTCGCTAAGTAGTTTGTTGAGGTACAACTCAATAGGTTCTTGTTTGAACCCTAGCTTCTGCATCAAGGTGTCGTACAAGTCCATGAGGTCATCGGCAAACGGTAGCCCCTTGAGTCCTGCAAACATAAACAACATAGCCATAAAGTACAGCTGACCTTGTATTGGCATATGCCTAATCATCTGAACAGTGATGATAGAGAACTGCTTATAGATGAAGATGTACTGGCCTACGTTACCCCGAGCCATCTCTGGTCGGTTGAACATAGCGTACTCACCTTGTGAAGTATTCACAGCAGTCTTAGCAAACTCAGAAGCCTCGTTGTTAAACTGGTCTTTCAACTCATCAAAGCGCTTGTTCTCTTCGAGCGTACGGCGCTTACCTTTCTGCTCTAGCTGAGTGTATTCTGGTGTGCCTGCAATCGCCCTAGCTTTATGTAAACGGAAGGCGGCAAGAGCAGTGGCTCTACGGTTAAGTTGCTCAGTATAAGTAAAGCCAATCATCCATGTCTGGATAGCGTTCTGAACTTTATTGTTGTAGACACCGCCTCTTGATGTACCAACCAATGCGTTAGCCTGTGCAGACTGAAGTACACCTTGGTACGTCATGTCTTTCATAGCTACAGCTTCTTCTTCGGTTAGTCTGTGCTTTTTCTGTAACGCTGGACTACCAACAACTAGGTCTAGGTACGCAGGGTCAGACAACTTGTGGTTCTTCATATTGCCTGTGGCTCGTGATATTTCGATGCCAGCATTACTCCAACCAAAGCCCCCACCGTAAGCTCTACCCTCGTTATAGAACGCTAGGTATGGGTGAGCATGAGTAGCTAGGGATACAGAGTTAACCATTGCAGTGGCGAAACTACCGCCGAGTTGAGCAACAACTGTAAACATCTTTATCTTTGAGCCTACTTCACCTGATAACAGATCCTCAGTAGAGTCCACGATATTACCTGCTTCAGCGTAGAACTGCTGGAGCTTAAGAGCATCGGCTTTGTACATCTCACCTTGGCCCTTATTGCGGAGGGTTTTCGGTGGGGTGTCGTCACCTGCTAGGCGTTTCTTCTCAGCATCAACTCTGTTGATAGCTTCTTTCTGGCCCTTCGCTGCCATGTTAGAATACTTCAGAGCGTAGTCATCATAAGCTGCATTAGCTCTGCGCTGCTCTTCTGGACTCATGTTCTTGCGCTGAGTGTCTGCATATAATTTATCCAGTCGTGATACATCGCCACGCCAGAAGCTATCAGTAAGCATCACATTGTTCAGACGGTGGCGATAGTATGCTTGGCCTGCCACATGCGCTTGCGTCTCAAGATATTCTGCTGTGCTTTTCAGTACGTTTGGATCCCAGCCAGCGTTACCCATACGCTCTATAGACTTACGAGCGTTGTCTTCTTGTCTGGTAAGCGCTTCGATAATACGATTGCGCTCCTCTGGGTTAATGTTTACGTCCAGCCTAGACAGAATCTGGATGAAGTCATTGATGTTCTGTTGCTGCCCCAGTGGAGAACCTTGGCGTTTCTTCTCCATCACAGCACGGAACTGAACTGTCTGCTCTTGGCCGTTAGTGTTTGTTACAGTAACTTCTGCACCTTCAAACTCAGTGTTGAGGTTGCCCATAATTTCTCTGGAGTCTGCGCGGCTATCTGCTTGGTAGTAAGGCAGCACGCTAGACCATGTTGGATCCATAGCTACTGGATTACCAGAAGCATCGACTGCTTGCAGTCTGATCTGCCACGCGCCACGGCGTACAAATGGAACGTATGCGTTCATAATTGTTTGCTTAGCACGGTATTGAGCATTGCCAGCCTGCACATCCAGCAGGAATAAGTTACCAATACTTGAGGTAATACGGTTTGCGTCTGGAGTTTTGTACCGAGCGTTAATCTTTTTCAGGCCGTCAATAATAGACTGGTACTCTGGCCCTGCCATAACTGTTTCTTTATCACCAAACTTAAATTTAACGTCACCTTTTACCCAGTCATCTACTTTAGCAGACTCGAACAAAGCACGGTTTACTTCTCTTAGGAAGAACGTGGCTCGCGCAGTGGACTCACCTTGGTAGGCATATGTGCCTCGTGATACACCAGCGTTTTCAGAGTACAGCTTTCTGTACATATTCATAACGTCTGCCATGACAGCTACTTCAGCGTCTGTCATATTGTAGACTCTTTTATATTGCTGAAGTGTGTTTTCTTTTTGCGCAACGCCGCCTTCAATCACAGCCATGACAACATCTTGTGCTGACCTGTTAACTGCCGCACGCTGCTCATTGTAAATACGCCAGACGTTATCTGTAATTGTGAACGTTTCGTCTTGGTTAGTCTTAGGGTTACGCCAGACAGGCTTCCAGTTTTCGGTCTGCTCCTGTGCTGGATCGCCTTTATATACGAGGATCCCCTGCTCAAACTGCTCTCTAGTTATTTTTCCAGCTGCTTCAGCTTGCTTAAGCGCATCCGAGTCTATGGTAAACACGCCAGAGTTCTGAGCAGTTTCTTTTACTAGGTTAGGGTTATTTCTAATCTCTTCTTCAGTGACAGCCCTTTGCTTGTGGCGTGCGCCCCATGCTAGCAGTGCACCAGCCTGTAGCTTCTCAGTATCTGTAGGTGGCGCTGTCTTATTACCATCGTAGTTAACAGACCACGCTTGGTTAGAGTATCCAGTAAGATTTTTATAACCGTTTAGGAATCGTCTCGCACGGTTAGACCTATCTTGGAAGATGTCGAATACCTGCTGAAGGCCATCGCTACGCTTAGCTTTGTTGTCTAGCGTCTGTACAGTCTCAAGAACCTCACCGATAAAATCTTTTGCGTCATTAACATTCCCTACGTCCTTAGCTTTCTTTAGGAAGTTGCTTAGACCACGCATCCCCCCGTAATCACCAAACGGTTTCGCGTGGGCATAGGATGAGAAAGCTCTGGATGCCATATCAGAAGACTGCTTTGCCTCAGAAAAGCGTCCGAACATGTTCTCAGATTGTAAGCTCTTGACGTTAGTTCGTAGCTCTTGCGCAGATACAAGACCACTACCATTCTGCAACAAGTTTCTACGTGATTGTCTTATGATGTACCTGGCGAGGTCATCTTGGAAATCAAACCCGAGTGAGTTCAGTACGTCTTTGATGGCAGCTATGATGCGGCGTACCACACTCATGTCCATGTAAGCGGCGGCGTCAGCAAGAACTTCTTCGACAGCCTCCATCTTATCCATACCCATATCCATCTTGTTATCAATGGCGTAGCGCAGAGACGTATCGTTGTCGTAGATGTCGTTAAATAGTTTCTTAAGTTGTGCTTGCGGTAGGAAAGCACGGAATCCAAAGTGGCCCATAGCCTCGTGAGCTAGGACAAACCGCACCTGCTGATCTGTTTTAAGGTTATCAGTAAACAAGATTACTTGATCGCCTACAGAGAAACCTGCTGCGTTGACTGTATCAAAGTCATTGTTAGGGCGGGACGCTTGTGCCTGCCTGTAAAGCTCAGGGTTTGTAGTAGCTAGCTCAGCTTGATTCCTCACGATTGTGACTGTGGGTTTTAGTTTGAATTTAGCTAACGCCTTATTAACAATGCCGCGTACCTGTATCTTATCCATTGTGGAGTTTATAGGTGTGCCATCAGCACGGTAGAAGTTACCGCTCTGTTCGTCCATTGCCTTTGCAGTATCTTCGGAGATGTCTGTGTTTTCTTTGGTGTCTTCAGACACATTAGCTGAAACAGTTTCTGTAGGTGTATGAACCTCACCAGTAATTGTTACGTTTCTCTTTTCTAACCCAGGCAGTAGGTTGCGGCGATTAGTATGTATGTACCATAGAGGTACGTTGTCAGGGTCATTACCGACTGACATTTCGGTGTTCAAGGACATAAGGTCAAGGAACTCTTTATCCAGCACCCTAAGCTGCCTGTCGGTAAAAGCCTCTGGGTTTGTGTATGTGCGCTGCATAAAGTTCTGCGCGATAGCTTGCGCTGCAGAGTCATCCAATAGAGTCGGGCCTAGGCCACGAGTAGCGTTCTTTTCGCCGCGAGACTTACGCTCTGCAACGATCTGGTCTTTGCCAGCTTGAGTTACTGGGGTAGTTGTCACCACATCGCCAAAGGCATAATCTGCAATTAAAAGCCCGAATGCCTCCATACTATCTATATCTGTGGCAGACTCAAACCCATCAATGGCTACTAGCACTTCTTCTTGTGCTTCAGTCTGGCCTTCAAATACAATCTGGCCTAACTCAATTCGCCTTTGTACGCTATCTTCCTGCGCACCTTGTTGGTCTGTAGCTTCCCGAACGGCTGCTTCTGTTTCCGCAGGGCGGCTTGCTGCCTTGCTAGCCTGCGCCTCTCTGAGACGCTCTTGAGTGCTATTTGCTGCGGCAACTGTGCGTTCTCTGGCGTTGCTGACTGGAACTCCTTCGCTACTTTCGGTAGGTTGGCTTCCATCCACTCTTTCTGGGCTTTGCTCCTGTACATTCTGCTGCTCCTGTACTTGCTGCTGGAGCTTATTAATCTCTTGTTGCTCCTGCACCTGCTGTTGAAGCCTGTTGATCTCTTGCTGTTGTGCAACGACGGTCTCTTCAGCAGGGGTTGTCTGAATAAGTTCTGGTGTGGCTGGCACTGTAGTACCGGCACCCTTGAGGGCAGCAACTGACGGCTCGCCACGTTGTGTAAATAGAATGCCTTGCCCTGCTGCACGCGCTTCCGCTGGGGTCATTGGGCTTGCTGCTTCTTCAGCTGCCTTCTGAGCTTCACGCTCCTGCTTGCGGAGTAGACGATTCTGTTTGGTGATTTCTTTTTGTTCCGCCTTAGTAGGCTTTGGCACCGCAACTTGGCCACGGAACAAGTCTAACTGGCGAGGCGGAGTAACTGGAACTGGTACGGTAGGGAGACCCGCAACCGGAGCTGGCGGTGGAGAAACTTCCGCCTGCTGCCTGCCTAATTGCTCCGCCTCATAAGCCGCGATTTCGTTCTGCGACTGCTGTAAGGCAAGCGCGTTCTCGACTTCGCGGTTATTCTGTTCAATCCGTGCGTCTTCCATTGCCCGCATCTCAGCCTCTTGCTGAGCTTGTTGTGCTTGCTGTTGCTCTTGTATTTGTTGTTGCTCAGCTTGCTGCTGTGCTTGTACTTCTTGCTCTCGCTTGCGTGCAGCTGCTTCTTGCATACGTTGTTGCAACAAATTTGGTTGCGCTTGCTGCTGCGGCTGCTGCGCTACAGTCTGCTCAATAGCAGAAGTAACATCTTCAACTGGCGTTGGCTGCACAGGAGGCGGAGTTATAATTGTTTCTGGCTCAGGTGGCACAAAGATAGTGCCGGAGTCCTCAATTTGGAGTAGTGGAGGTGGCAATGCTTTAGGGGGTGGGCCTGTTAAAAGTCCAGCTGGCCCTTCCGGCCCTTCCAACTCCAGAGTCTCTTCGCTCCTCCTATCTTCAAGCATAAGAGGTTCTGCCTCAGGCTCTTGCTCAATAGGCGTACCTTGCAGCAAGTCACCTTGGTCGGTGCCTTTAAGCGCGTTGGTAATACCACCGATACCACCACCAATAGCTGCGCCTGCGGCAAACGAGTTAATTAGGCGTGCTAAAACTTCATCTGATTCGTACTCACGACCAGTGTAGGCGCTCGTAGCACCCATAATAATAGCTTCTTGGGTTGCTTCTGTGACGCCCTCTGCTGTTGCACCTACTCCTGCGCCTGTAGCGCCTCTGCGTAATCGCCCGCCCTTTTGGCCGCGTCTAATGCCACCAAGTAGTTTTGCGCCGAGAATAAACTCAGGGATAGTATCAAGTGCTGCGTATGGTACAGCCGCACTCAGCGCAGTCATCTTAGCCCCAAAGTCATCAGGGTCTATGCCAGAGTCCAGTAGTTCTTGATACACATCAGAAGCTGCTAAGCCGTAGTTGTTTGCATAGCCAAGGGTAGCTGCACCCGCCATGCCTGATGCACGCTTAAGTATTTTACCCTTATCAGTCTTAAGAAAGGCTTTGGCTGCTGCTTTACCTTTAGCTTTTTCTTCGCCGTATTCTTTTGCGGCTTCAAGTACGCGCCGTTTAAATTCTTTCTTACCGAATAGGCCAGCTACTGTGCCTGCTGCAGACCCTAATCCTGGCCCTGCTGTGGCAGAACCTGCAAAGAAACCTGCTAAACCAACACCAATAGTTTCAAGTAGCATTGGGCCTTGAGTACCTAGAGTACCGACAAACCACTCGACTGGGCCTAAATCATCTTCGCCAAACCCAACATCAGTGGCTTCTCCATAGAACGGTGAGTTCTTACGGATTTCTTCTTCCGCACGCTCCATGATACCTAGGCCAGTTTCGTCTGCGCCCAGTAGTGTAAGTCCCGCACCACCCAGCTGCTTAAGCTGGTTCACACCTGTAGAAAAGTTTTCACTGAACCGTCTGCCCAGTGTGGGGTTTCTAATATCGTTAATGTACCCAGCCCACTGCTCTGGCTCAACGCGGCTCCAACCAGCGCCAGATGGCGCAGTAGGTGCATCTCGATAACTTTGAGTGTCGCCTTTGTCTATGGCATCAGCTGCACGCAGGGCGTTGTCAGCATCGTCTACATCAAACAACGAACCGTTAACAAACATCTTACCCTGTGTCGGGCTGAACAAAACAGTAGAGCCACTAGGGGCTTTAGGTGTAGTAAGTTTCTTAGTGCCCAATGCAAACTGTGAGCGTATAGCTCCAGCACGCTCCGTAAGACCGCTTAGTGCATCCCCAGTAAGATTACCCATACCGATATCAGGTGATGGATCGTAAGGATTACCCAGTGGTTCCAAGTCCATCGCGGTAAGGGTTGAGCTACCAAATGATTTGAGTCCCGCTTTAGCCATTTTACCCCTGCCTATTTAGTCTTGTATGGATCACCTGACCCTGACTTTTGATCCATCTTTGCAATCAAAGCGTCTGCGTCACTGGTTGAAATATATTTTTTCTCAAAGCCCCTAGAGAATCCGCTATCAGAATTAGGATCTGCTACACGACCCGCTGGGTCAATGAAAATATACTGCCCTTGAGGGGTTCTAATAAGAGCTTTACCATCGCCCAGACTGAGCATCTGGCCTTTAGCCGCCTTAGCTTCTTCTTTTATGAGGTCTAGATACGCTTGTTGCTGCTGAGTAGTGAGGGTACTTTGCATCTCTGCTTCGATCTTAGCTATCTCTGCAGCAGTGTCTAAGTCTTTCTCAAACCTCTGATCAGCCCGTTTCGCCGCACGAGTCTGTTTGCTTTCACGGTACGCAGCGCTGTATGTGGACTGTAGCTTATCAACTACCTGATCGTAAGTTAGTGGACTACCTTGAGGCTGCCCGTTAATCGTGATATCAAACTTGCCGTCTGAACGTGTCACGACCTGTATATCCAAGCCAGAGAACGCTGACAGAACTGCACCTGCACGAGCAGTGGAGCCAAAGGATAAATCCTGTAGGGCTTGCGCACCCTGTACTAGAAGCATCTTATTATCAAGCGCATTAAGCTCTAGCCTAACTGCGTCTTGCGCTTCTAGAACACCATTTTTTAGGTTGGTAGACTGTTCTGCCATGCCGTCTGCTAGGCCGCTGTACTTTTCGTAGTTAGCAATATCTCCGCCTTGTAGGTAAATACGTGCCATCTGGTCATACTCAGCTGCTTTAGCATTGTTTGCTTCAATTTGTTCGTTTACCCTTTGGGATGACCGCTCAAAGATTTCTAGCTGCAGCTTCCGCGTGTCAAGCAGGTTCTGCATTTCGATACCAATGTTAGGCGGAGTCTCAAGAAACTTAACAATCTCTTGCTCAGGCTCTGTTACCTCAGCAGTGGCGATAGATTCTTTTTTAGTGCCGTCTGCATTGGTTACTATCTGCGTTGTGCCGTCTAATGCTTTATTGGCCTCAGCCACAATTTCAGCCGCTGTTGTGTTTGTATCAGTTGTGCCTGTTGTATCTAGCTCGCCCATACCCACGCGAGTGCTAACTGTGCCAGTGCCTGTTGTGTCTGTATCTGCGCCAGCGACTTGTGTCATAACAGGCTGACCTACGCCAGACCCAGCGATTGTGTTTAGGTCAATGCCGTAAGGCATCTCAATATCTGAAAGCTGCTTACCGTATGTGGCAGCAATATGGTTATATAGACTTACATACGCACGGTTGTAATCAGAGTTACTGATATTACCATCATCTACATTTAGCGGTGCGCCAGCCTCTAGGACTTTATTGGCGTTAGCCTGATATCCAGCGCCCCAGAGGTTTTTAGGTAGGCCAATGGCTTTGTTGTAGATTAGTTGTGCTAAGCCACCATAGATTTCGCCGCCGTTGCCACCTTGCCCGCGTCCGTTAGGCATCCTCATATTGGAGAACGTCTGGATTGCGTAGTCTACACGGGCTTTATTTACTGAGCCGTCTGCCATAGTGAACGCGCTTTCGATAGCAGCGCGATTAGCAGGGTCAGCAAACCATTTCTTTAGGTTATTAAATTGAGCAGGCATAACCTGCATACCGCCTTTAGCACCTTTACTACTGGTGCCAGAGTTACGCCCAAAGTCAGACTCAATACCGAAAATAGCAATCGCAGCAAACGGGTCGATACCAAGATCGTTAGCCATTTTGTAAACGCGTTGTATTTTGTTGCCAGTTATCTCAGTCTTAAGGCCTTCGATACGACCAGTGATTAGCTTTTGCGTGCGTGCTGAAGACTTGCCCGAAACCTCAGAGGTTACTCGCTGGTCACGCTGAGAAGAATACTCATACGCAAACGCAATCGGGTCTTGCTTGGCAGCAGATAAAAGCTCAGGTTTGTTATAAAACAGCCGGAAAGCTTCCTCGCTAGACCACCATTTATAAGCATCGCCCTGCTCTTTAGTGACATTACGCCCAGCCATACCCGCTTTACGTCTGATTCCAGCCGACTTCATAACCTCGTTTATAGAAGTCTGTAGATTCTTACGCTTGGCAATCTCGCCCGTTTTAGCAGCGTTATTAAATGTGGATAAATCAGGAAGCTCTGGGCCTAACTTAGGTAGTAGGTCAGCACCATCCTGAGCAAAGGGGTCTAAAAGAGGTGTATCGCCGCCAGGTTTTAGTGAGCCATCAGCTGACGGTTCAATAACAAGACTACCATCTGGATTGCGTTTAGGTGTTAGCTTCCCCTCTTGGTCTGTTACTTTATCCGCTTCATCTATACCTTGCGCCACACCGCCCTCTTGATCGACAACTGGAGGCTTAGGAATATTACGCAGGCCAGGTTGTTCTAGGTTGTCAAACGCAAACACATCGCCAGGATTAAAAGCAGGCGCTGGAGTCACAGCTTCAGCATCTGAAGGAGTTATATTGTTCTTCAGGTTTTCACGAATCTGGTTCTTACGCTGCAGTGCTTGCAGCTTACTAGCTGAATCAACAGCTACCGCGTAGTCATTCGCCGACTGCATCCCCAGTGCGCCACCTATAAAATTTCCGAGCAATGCCATTCGGTTTACCCCCTACGAAAAGTTTTCGGCTTTAAGCTCAACTGGGCCGTTGATACCTTGGAAAGTGTTTGTATTAACCCCAGCCTTCTTTTTCTTTTTTGCTGTGTTGCTGTTCCAGTAATTTTTACCAAAGTCCATACCTGATTTGGTATTGAACCCAGCAAACAAGTCAGAGATATTTTTACCCGCACCTGAGTTTCTTAGGATAGCTGCGTCTTCAGCTTTCTGAGTATCCTGAGACAAACTCTGAAGTGCGTTAGTGTACGTAGCAAAGTTTGCAGAGTTAGGAATCGCTGATAGCCCAGCTTGTGTCACTTGGTTCTGAGCAGTTAGACCCTTCTGGAATCCTTCGTCGTAGCGAGAGCTAACATTACGCGCTGAGTCTAGGCTCATACGGCGCTTTTCTGCTTCGCTGATGTCACGGCCACCGCTCTGCAATGAAGCTTTACGGTACTGCTCACGCAGCTTACGTTGTTGGTCAATGGCTTCTTTGTTAGCCGCTTGGAACGCCATGTATGTAGGATCGTACTGCTCTGCTTGCTGTAAGAAACCCTTAGCCGCTTCCATCTGGGCGTTAAACGCACTTTCATCGCGTTCTTTAAGCTCTGCGAGTTCAGCTTTACGCATCTCAAGTAGTTCACGCTGTTCTGGTGGCATCTCTGGATCAGGTGCCAATGCCGCACCAAGTAGTTGAGCACCGGCCTGCATTGTCAAACTAGCCAAGGAAGCAGGGTCTGTGACCTTACTGACAAGCGCTGAGCCTGCGTCTTTCATGTATGCACCTGACTTAGCCGCAAACGTAGCGTCAGGGGGAAGTTTAGACATCGCAGTTTCAGCTACAGCTTTATTGGATAGCTGTTGTGCTGCGGTTTGTCCTGTAGCGCCATCCCTAAGGCTTGCGTTGATTACGCCATCTTGGGGTCTTGTCGAATTAAATGTTTCTAAAGTCCCCTCCCCGCCAGTAGTATTTAATGAGGCATTTTCTACCCCGCCAGTATTTAACCCAGCTTCTGTTCCGGTCTGGCCAAAGGTAGTGTCGAAAGTGTTATTAACTGTCGCTTGAATGCCTGTGTCAGCCACATTACCAAGACCCGCTCCGGTGCTTTGCGCAACACCGTAACCGCCGATACCGCCGCCGATTGCGCCCATAATCGCGCCTGATTTGACATCGCCGCCCATAACCTTTGCTGAGATAGCTCCGAGTCCTGCACCGACAACAGCCGAAGTCACCGCCGCTCCCACAGTAGTGGCAGCAAAAGCCGATATAGCAGAAATACCTGCTGAGGCTACAAGCGAGCTTGCAATAGCAGGTGCCGCGATTGGGATAGCAACTGCAACAACGACAGCTAGGACTTTCTTAACCCCGCCGCCGTGCTCAGTTGGTTGAATACGTCTTATGATAGTTCCGTTAGTGGGCCTAAGTGCAACCACCATCGGGTTTATTGTGATAGCTGTCATTTTAGACCTCCATTAAATCTTGTTTTAGTTGGACATATTTACGCTCAAAGCCAACAGTTGAAAGAATACGCTCCATTCCAGGGGCTACCGAGCACTCAATCTGTGTAACACCACAGATACGCGCCCATCCACAGACATCAGCCCAGAACTTCTTAATAAGGTGCCGAAGGTCTTTACCTCCCATAGCCACAACATTCATAGCTGTGTACTGTGGGTAATATACTAACTGTAGAACCAAAATTAATTTTACGTCTGGTAATTCAGTGTCGTCATTTTTTACTGCTATGGCATACATCTGGCCTTGCATGACGCTTGTATAAAGATCGTCTATAGTGCACTCACCGTGCATACCTTCTAGGCAACGATCTAAATGCGGCACACATTGTGCCCAATATTTATCCACTAACTCTTGAGTAGAAAGCAAAATAGCCTCATACTTTTTAGGCACGAGGTTCTCTGATTCTGGCTGTTCTACTACTTGTAAGGTCATGCTACGTCCGTCTTCCCATCTTTACCAATTAGTTTGTCGAAAAATTCAGTGCCTTTTTTAGCTACGATATCTTTAGGAATAACGTACTCGCCGCCTTCCACTTCAATTTCGCCGCCATTCTTCATCTTTACTCGTACTCCGCCATTGTCGTGGGATGGGCCGTTAACCATACCGCCAAACTCCATTTCTTGCATCGGAGGTTGTTGCATTGGCATCTGCTGCGCTGGCATCTGTTGCCCTGTAGATTCAATCTGTACGTCTGCCGCCATAGCCTTGGCTGCTGTAACAAGCGCGATAACTAGCCCTTGATCGTATTCCATTGGCAGATCATTTGGCCCTGCTAACCCACGATCAATAGCAAACTGTCTAAGCTGCGGGTACATAGCTGGGTTTTGCATAGCCACTTGAGCTAGCTGTGTTGCCATCTGAATCTCTTGCTGCGAAATTTCACCTGACTGGATACCAGCTTCAATAGCCGCACGAATACGCGCTACTACCTCAGGGTTCTTACTAAGCATGTCATTAACTTGCATGTCAGCCATTTGAGGATTAGGCATACCGCCTTGTGGCTGCTGAGGCTGTAGACCTGCTTGTTGTGGAGCCATACCCTGCATACCTGCGTTTGGTGGAACCATGCCGCCTTGCTCGAATGTAGATGGCTGCATACGAAAATCTAGTACGGGGTACTGAGGATTTCCGCCTTGAACACCTGTAGCAATATTTCCTACTGCCGCCTGGTTAATTCCAGGGGTAGGCGCTTGAATTAGTTGCTGTATACTTGGCGGTAAGTCCATAGATACAGTTGTTGGAATTGCTGCTGGTGTTGCTCCGCCAGCGACAGGAGTAGGCGCCATCGCTGCGGGTGTTGTATTTGGGGTCATAGCCATGTCACATCATCCTTTAAGCTGTCTTATTAAAGCATTTAACACTGTCCTGTTAAACGCTACATCATTTGCTAAAGTTTGCACATCTGTTAATAGCAAACCATAGTCCGTAAGTCCAGCAACCTCTTGGCCGCTGATTGTAAAGCCTGAACCCTTTGCGGATACCTGCCTCATATTTTGATCGGGTTGTTCAAGTAAAGTTATCTGGCCTTTAGTAATTGCCTTACTAGCTAGGTCAGCTTCACCGCGCAGGCCAGTAAGTAACTCCACGTTTTCCTTTACAGTGGTGATAAGTACACTCTGCCAGTCTGTGATCCCCCCTTGGGGAACTGCGGGTATTGCTGTAAACCTTGCCATTACGATGTCCTCAATCCGTAGGGTGTCTCTCCAAAGTGTATAGCTCTTACACGAGCGGAACCTGACACGCCCACTTCAAATGTATCCGATCTGTAGCCAGTTGGCAATCTGAATATGTCAGAAGTTTGTATAGACCCTTGGAAGACAAGCTGTTTATTTACCCAAAGTCTAAACGTTACAGGCTGAGTTCCCGTGTTAGCTTTCTGGTATTGTGTTTGTGGGTCGCCGTTTATGGCGTATGTGTTAATTGAACCGCCAACAGTAAAAGTAATGCCGCCGCTCTGGTAGCTAGTAGGCCCGTTAAGTGTACCTAACTGCTGACTTCTATTCCAGATAGTCTGGTTAAAGTTTGCTATCCCTAAGTTGTAGGCAATAATATTAGCAGCCTCCTGCGCAGATGTATCATAGTCAGCAATTACCCTAAACGCACCTAGGTTAAGGTAGTCTTTGGTGACAATGGTTTTGGACTTCCACTCCATAGGTGAGAGGACTTCCCCAGTATTGTCCCACTCGTATATTTCACCGTCAGCGCCCTTAGTATAGTACATGATGCCGGATTCAGGGTCTGTAAAAGCTGCGCTAAATTGGTATTGTATCTGTACAAAGAACCCGCCAACTTTATCATCCCGCTCAAATATAAATGATTTGGTGCTATGAGACCCAAAGTATTTCCCGTTATAAAAATGACCAACAATAGTAGACGGGTCTAGTGATGCGTTCCAAGTATCCCAGTCGTGAACAAACTGAGTTATAAGTTGGACACCGCCCCCACTAGGACTCCATGTAGCAAGGCCTCCATGTGTAGACCACACAACCCCATAACCCATATTAACAACAGACTGTTTGGACAAACAGGGGTATGGCGTGTCAATACGTGCTGACACCATTGTTGCTGGGTCGTTGCCAGATACTGAGTGCGGGAAGTCTTCTGTGAGTACAATTACATAACCTGCAACAGACTCAATAGCTACAATGTCGGAATCAAATGTTATCCTGTATTTTTCTGGCCACGCATGCGGCGTATCAGGGAATGAAAAACACAGCTGATTACCAAAAAACCCAACTAGAATATTGTTGTGTGAGGTTATAAGCCCCTGCATATTATCAGGTGGTGGGTCATACTCTTCTGATGGAATAATAGTTTCTAAGCTGGATACATTAAAATCATCTGTAAAGTTAAAGTCAGCGTCACCCCAGTACCTAGCAGCATTATCAAGACTTTCAGATACATCATGGTACACAGTACCCGCAGAAGCATTGGTCGTTCCAACATCAGTAGCAGTCTGTGCGTAACTAAATGTGTAGTCATCAGCAATCGCAGTAACTACACCGTCTGTAATGTCAAAGCTGCTATCTGAGCATGCGCTAATCTTAAACCTGTCGCCAACAATAAAGTTGTGTGGAAAATTTGTTGCTATTGTAGATACGTTACTAGCTCTCGCCACAGTGGCAATACTGATAGGGAACCATAACGTTGCTAATAAAAAGAAGTCCGTGGCAGCTGCAGAAGCTACGCTTCGGTACAACCTAATACCACGGACAAAGTTATCCCCCGACGGTTTAGCCGAGGGCAGGGAGGAGACAGTTACTGTTTGGCCTTCTTTGATGTATAGTTCGTTAGATACAGTGGACGGTATGGATTCTTCATCCCACGGAGTGACAAACGTAAAGATATAAGTTCTAATTTGTGTGTTGCCTGCAAGGTCTGCTCTACCTGTGTTATTAGATGTCTTACTGACTTGATCGCCGGAGCTAAAATACTGAAACTCTGTAGCGCTTGTTACAGTAATCTCTACGTTCTTGGCGTTAAACCCTTTAGCCTCATCAGAAGTACCAAAGTCACGTATAGTTACAATGTTGCCTGTACGTAAGTTGTGGTTGCCGCTACAGAAAAAAGTGGCTGTATTGCCTGAGTCGCGCTCGTAGTGAGTAGAGTTAACAACAGTAAAAGATGCTGCTGACACGCTAGGTGTAGTGGTAGGGAGCGGTATCCCTAAATCGTAATATCCATTAGCAACTGGGTATGGTTCGCTGCCAGCTGTGGCTAACGCATAGTCAGATACTTTAGGCTTTCCGTCACCTGTGTAATAGAACCTCTGCGCGTTGTCTGCGCTATCTGACGCAACAGCAATGTCAACATCAGTAGTCCAAGACAGCCACACAAGTGCATTGGAGGTGGGGTCACGCAACGCATGAAGGGTTTTAGCTTCAACGTTACGTTCTGTATTATCCACTTCTTTAGGCGTGTGGTAAGGTAGCAAGTCGCCAGAGTAAAGCTTTACGTTAAAGGCTTCTTGGGCCACGCCGTCAGGTAGCAACTCCGAAGATATCTTCGGTGCTTCGCCTAGAAACTTTGTAAGCTTTACTGACGCCATTAGTTCACCATTTTTAACGCAGCTTCAAGCGTCTCATTATTTCTGCGAGTCCAGCCTTTACCGAAGCTATCAAATGTAGAGAGGGACTCATAGAAACTTTGCCTGATATTCTTGTAATTTTCAAGTGTATTCTCAATCCCGTGATGTTCGACATATTCGTTAAGAGCGCGTAAAGTATTGGGGCCAATACCCCCATCTACCTCTGTGCCAATCATTTCTTGTAGTTTCTTAGCCGCTCTCCCAGGCCCAGAATTTACACTCCAGTCAAAAACAGCGAGGTCAAGTCCCGCAGGTATGTGTTGGCATTTTGCTCTCAGCCAGTAGTTCTTCTCGTATATTGGAGCAACATCTTCTGGTGTAAGCTCCTTCATATCCTTAGTGCCGCCCCACTCTTCGTAAACACGTTTAGTGACACCGAGATTTGTTTCGCCCCCAGGATCGCGGGGGTGGTTTACCCAGCCGCCTTCGTGGTGCAATATAAGCTCTAAGCAGTGCTGAAAGTTATCTTTACTCATTTTGTTAAGCCCTTTGCCTTTTCATAGCTACGCATCCCGCCTAGTCCTAATAATCCTAATAATACAGTCATTAAGCTGTCCATATCAAACTGAGGGTAGGCTACTGGCTCAACTCCCATATAGGCAGTTACTACATCCATAGTCGGAAAGACTAAAAAGTGAGCGAATAGAGCCAAGCTACAGCACCAGCCAACACTTGGTCGCCAGCCCGCCACAAATATATTCCGTGACTTTGCCTCTTCTGCATTGATAGCCAACTGACCCTTGGCAAGCTCTTGAGCGTGACGTTCAGCCATTGTAGCTATTTCGTGAGCCAGCTTATTCTTCTGGTCTTTGTCCTCGACAAATTTGCCGATTAAATCAGTAGCTGGGCCGATTAGTGCTTGTAACATTAGTATACCTTTCCTATCATTAGTCTAACAGCTTCGCCACTTGCGGCTTACCATCTGGGCCGGTTTCAAACTCTACTTCGCGTTTTTCGCATGAGTACCTAGTACCTTTAGAGTCCTTCCATCCTAGCCGTTCAATCTTACGCTTTACACTTAAACACTCAGAAATACCATCTCTGTGAGTATATTCTACTGCTTCGCCGCCCATGTACAGAATAAGAACTATAGTTAAAACACCCATCATTCACCGCCGTTCCTTAGTTTTTCTAGGTTCTCTTCTAGATTACTAATGCGCTTTTCGTAGAACTCCAGTGTTAATTTTTGCTGTTGGTCATATGGAGCGCGGCCTTCTTCTATTTCGGTAGTTAGTTTTTCTAGCTCCGAAGCTATATGTTCTATCAACATAAACTGTTCAGAATCAGCTGGTAGACTACCCATCTCTCCGCGAGGCCACTTAATCCGGAACTCTGTGTTATGTTCCAGATCAGACTTCATCATAGTGATGTTTGTTTCAATTTGGTTTAGCCGCTCTATGATCCCAAAATAAGCCCAAGTAGCAACAGACGCAGCAACAACCATCGAAAGAATATTTCGAAGTGGTAGAGCTACTTCTGTGTTCTCGCTTATTTTAGCTGCCATACTCCAATCACTTCCTGCTCATCCACGCGGTTGTACCCATGTATGCACCGACGATACCTGCGCCTGAGATATAGAATAAATTACTTATGTCGGATAAAGCTGTAACTCTGTCTAACGGTATAAAAAACATAGACAGTGTAAAAGCACCCATTGAGATTAGCGTATAGCGAGCCATACGTAGTTGGGCTAAATGTTTGCGGAGGTTATCCTCTGTTTCACGAATCTCTTTAGCTCGTGCCATTTCTTCATCAGAAACAACGCCGTCGTCATTCATATCATATGCGTCGTATTTGCTTTGATCCTCTAGTTTCTTAGCTGCCATACTACGCTCCTCCTGCTGCGCGATTCCGCTGGTACAGCCACCAGACAAAAATCCCAAGAGCTGCTATTCCGATAATAAAACACACAACTAAAACAGAAACTTCTATCCACCACTGTATCTTTTTCTTGTTCGCCTCTTCTGCTTCTCTGCGGGCTTTACGCGCTTCTACTTGGAACCGCACCCAATCTTGCCAAAGTCCGGGCCTACCACAGTATATCATTATTTGCTTCAGTTCATCCTCTTGCTCTTTAACGCGCTCTAAGGCCATAAACTCTTCGAAGTCTGTTGACTGATGAGCGGCCTTTTTCTTATTTACTTTTTTCTGTAGAGACTCTTTCGCCCCTACAATTTCACCTATTTTACCCGCGTATTGGCTTAGCTCTCTCCCATTGGAGATAGCATTTTTTATGACTGCAAACGCTGCGTTAGCGGCAGCAAGTTCTGCTAACATCAGCCACTACTTTGTACCACTGGGTTTCTTCATTATGTTATACCCCATCTGCGTAGCTAACTTTTTTAGGGCAGCAGCAGACATTTGAGGAGTAACGGGGGTCTTGCCGCCTGAGCCATACTTTTTTATTTTGCCGCCACTACCATAAGAAGCCATAGTTTTTTTCTTATCAGTTTTCTTTTTGTCCATCATGCTGAACCTCCTATTAAAATTGCGCTGAGGATAGACCCCATGCCAACTATTATTGCACCCGCTGCAACAATTAAAATCCGCTCAAGACGGTCAACCCTAGTTATAAAGGTCTGATACCTTTCAGCACAGACCGCTTCGTGGGTTAGTATTTCTTGCTGTAGCTCAGCTACCGTCATCTTCGCCACTCTTAGCCTCCGTTACAGCTTTGGTTTGGTCGTCTATCTTTACCTCTACTTCTTCCGGCAAATCCGGTTCCTCTACAAGAACGCAACCCTCAGGCACTTTGTCTGCTGTTCTAGCAAACGTACCATTAGGAAACATATATAGAGGAGTAGGTTTCATATTTAATCTTTCGGGTAGTTATCTTTAACTGCTTGAATCTGTGCAGCCATAGCCTCAGGAAATACACCCGCATGAAACAACGCATCTAGCTGGTCACCAATCGACGGGTAAGCCAGCGCCCGCATAACTTTGTAGTCGTCAGAAACTACAGGGACACCTGGGTCATCAGAAATCGGGCCATCTACCTGCGTATCTTCATCAGCAGGAGTGATCTTTCCATCTAAAAAATCTATATCAGCCATAGCTCCTCCTCCTTACTATAATGTTATTTTGACGTAACCTTGGCCTGTTCTTAGACCAACATTTGTTTGTGACGCGCCATCATCAGTATGGGTGTAGCTGCCACCGCCGTTTTCTATATCATTACCCGAACCGCCACTATGAGACATTGCATGACCACCGCTGTAGCCGCCACCTCCGGCTCCCGCACCACCGGCACGGCCAGTTCCGCCGCCGCCGCCAAATCCGCCATGAGCAGCATTTTCGTTAAACCCGCCAATACCACCTGATATTAAGGACGCACCGCCATTATGTTTTTTAGTTATTGAGTCACCAATACCACCTGCGCTACCGTCACGAAGCCAACCGCCGCCACCGCCGCCTGGCCAGTAGTTAACAAGCCCGCTATTTGTTGGATAAGCAAGCTGCCAAACTGAACCAAATCCGCCCTCTGGTACACCTGAATTAGTGTATGTAGCGTCTCGAAGAGATTGTGCAGATTGTACTGAGTTTTGAGAAAAACCTGCGCCACCGCCGCCGATTGATAAAGGGATCAATATGTGATAGTCACCAAGCCGTCTTATTACAGCACAAGCTGATGCTCCGTGCCCGCCTCTGTTACCTGTAGTAGAAGAATTTTGCCCACCTTTTTGACCAACTTGGATCCTAAGTATCTCTCCTGCTTTGAGTGTGTGAGTGCTTTTTATAATAGCACCTCTACCATCATAAGTGACATCCCGTCCTGCACCTGCAGTTTCAATTTCGTAAGCACCATCTTTAGGTACTACCCAATACTGAATACCTTGAAGTACATAAAACCTTGCTTTGTTAGTTCTCCAATCAGCTTGGTTTGTTTCAGAAGCATAGGCTGAAGTACACGCAGAGTAACTTGGCCCTATACGGCCAGTTGCTGAACAGTTAGTAAAAGTGATAGCCCCAGAAAAATTATATAGATCGCCATCAATACCGTACTCGGAAGGTAGAGTTAGTGTCTTACCTGATAGATCTTGGGTTGTCGCCAGCATTGCTGCTGTGACAGTGCCTGCGCCAGGGCTAGCATCTGCTACAGATTCAGAGTAAATAGCTTCAAACAGAGCGGCTACAGGACGAAGCTCAATTCGATCACCAATAGAAAACGCTGCTGCTGTAGTGCTGTCTTGGGCGCGGACAACGGTCATAGAGTCAGTAGAGCGGGCTGTGACCTTTACGATCTCTAGATTATTAGAAGTATCCACGAGAGTAGCAAAAAAATACTCGCCAGAACCAAGAGTAGGAAATCGGGCACCCTGTCCCGAATCAACGGTAGCAGTAGTGTCAGTAGTACTAATACCAGCTGCAAGTGTACCGAAAGCATTATTTGAAACTTTTACACCCATTACGTCACCTCATCCCAGCGTTGATCTGTTTCGTTCCATACATGAAATCCGCTATCAGGATAAGCGACAGGAGCTTCCCATAAATAAGAAGTGGTATTTAATGTCCAACTATTATAAGGCTGTGGTATGTAGAAAGCATCTGCTACACTGTCGTATGTACCCCCTATGAACGCAAAGTTTTTACGCTCCCTAGCCTCATCACCTGCTATAACTGATTGGTCGCTTGCAGGAGTATTCGTACTTCTATCGTAATAAACCCCCCCGTGCATATTATAACTTGTCTTTACCCATTCACCTGGAGTGTCGTCTATAAAAGTATTAAAAAACTCAGGCTCAGCAACAATTACTTGAGTAACAATACCGCTAACTACTTTTGCATAATGTGCCATACCGTCACCCCCCTACGCATTGTACCTAATAATTACTACACCAGAGCCGCCAGCTGCTGTTAGTGAAGAACTGCCTCCATAGCCGCCTCCGCCGCCGCCGCCTGTGTTAGCAGAGCCTGCTACTGCATTTAAATCACTAGGGCCTGTGGCGCTAACATATCGGCCTCCAGAGCCGCCGCCTCCAGTGCCGCCTGCAGTAAACGTATTTGTATAGTGAGAGCCTCTACCATCTGTATGGCCGCCGCCTCCACCAGCAAAGACACCAGAAGCACCAAACTGAGAGAAGTTAGATTTAGTTATACCAGCGCCGCCTTGACCTTGTGTTCCTGCTGCAGTGCCGTCTGATAAAAATCCCGCAGTCCCTGCGCCACCGCCACCGCCGCCGCGTGGGTATGGGTTATTAGCACTAGAGGTAGGATTACAAGCACCGCCAGCATTGCCTTGCCCTGATGTGCCAGCGCCGCCCAAAACTAAATTGGTGCCTCCCGTTATACCGCCTCCGCCTCCAGAGCCGCCAGCGCGACCTGCATTGCTTTCAAAAAAGCCTCCGCCTCCGCCTCCGACTGCTGTTGTTTGGCCCAGTGCGCTTGAAACCCCGCCGTCGCCTCCAGCTGTATAGGGGCTAGGATTGCCTCCAGCGCCTCCGCCGCCTATTGTGATTGTATAATTGCCAGGAGTGACAGGTACAGAGGAAACATTAACGACGCCACCGGCTCCGCCGCCGCCTCCCCAGCCTCCGCCGCCTCCGCCAGCAGCAACAATGAGAACCTCGACTGTGCCTGATGAATCAGCTATAAAAGTACCAGAGGTAGTAAATAGATGAAACTTAATGCCGCCTACCGTACTTTCAGTTCCGCCGCTAGCTGAAAATTTATTGGACATCTGCAGCCACTCAGTGCCGTCCCAGTGCTTTATAATATTATCAGTTGTATTATAATACATCTGACCTGTTACAGGAGAGGAGGGGTTAGATGATAGTTTAGGTACAGAAATACCATTATCATTAAGAAAAAGTGTGCCGCCTCTACTTATACTGCCGGTAATATCAATATTGCCCGTACCTGTAATGTCCGAACTATTTAAGTCTAAATCACCGCCGAGTTGAGGCGAGGTATCTCCTAGAACAGTAGCCCCAGACTGTATGTCTGTTAGGCCACCTGCAGTAACACGAAGTTCAACTCTATCACCAATCGCAAACGCCTGAGCTGTTGTGCTTTCCTGTGCGCGAGTAACTGTTAGTACGTCTGTTGACCTAGCGGTACACTTTACAACTTCAAGGTTGTTGCTTGTGTCGATAAGTGTAGCGTAAAAGTATTCACTGCCACTAAGAGTAGGGAAACGAGCGCCTTGCCCACTAGACAAGGTAATGCTAGTAGCAGAGTTATTTATACCTGCGTTCAGTGTACCAAAGGCATTGTTTGCAAATTTGACGCTCATTTGTTAGCCCCTTAGTTTACAGTAACAGTCCAAGTAATACCTAGAGTGTCAGCTGCTCCTTTGTTGATAACAGAAAACACTGTGCGGCACAACATATCGCCACTTGAGCTGGCGTTAAACAAGCCTGCTTCTGTGATAGCGCCGGTACCCGTACCAGCCCCAAACGTAGCAACATATGCTACTGCGTTAGCTGTGACTGTCGTAGACGTAAGTGCTACGCGTCCTGCCTCAGTGCCCAGTGTAGTATTACCAGCTGCCGCTGCAGTGCTACCTGTGCCAATAGCCATATGAGACATAGCAGCATCAGTAGTATCTTTAAGCCGCGAGGCGATAAGATTTTTACCGGCGGTAACAACTAAATTAGGTATAATGGTTTCTTGAGTTACATTTCCGTTAGGATTTGTGACCGTGATCTTCAACTCACCGGTCACTTTGATAGAATCTTGAATCATGGTCAGCTCCTATTTACAAGATTGTTCTAGCACCTACCGTACTGTTGCCAGCATTGATAGGCGTTTGGTTGAAGTAGTATCCGCCCAAAGCTCGGTCATCTTCATCAACATCAGTATAATGAAAGTTGACAAGAAGTCCAGCTGAACTTGCATCGGGTAAAGTTATACGGTCTGAAGCAAGCATAGCAGTGTTAAAAGGTTCAGCCGCCCCTATAACGCCCGTATTAGGTACGTAGTAAGCAACACCTGATATTGTATATGAATAAGGCTCCTCAAGAAACCCTCTATACCCATCAGATACAGATACAAAATCTGGGTACATATATTCAGAATCGCCAAGAACCAGTAGCGTAGCTATACTTTCTATAGCTGTAACAGCGTCTGATTGTGGTGGGCGTATGTCATGTACTATAGCCTCAGCTGCAGATACTGCGTCCGCCGCAGGAATACTAGGCTCAAGTTTAATACCCTCCACAGCAGTAAAAGAATCAGTTAGTACACTATTAGGCTCTAAAGCTATAGCTTCTACTACAGAGGTCGCATCGTTATCAGCTAGCTCCCCTACCGCAATTTCCTTAACGTCCGTCTCAGTGGCCGTAGTGGCGTCTGCAAGCCCTTTATTAAAATCAAAGTCGTCAATAACGTCCGTAGCTGTAACTGGGTCTGGGTCTACGTCAGCATCAGATAAGTCAAAGTCTACGCTAGATGTAAAAGTTTTTATGTTCGACTGCACCGCGTTGACAGCATCTGAAGTAGGTAGTGTAACTTCATTTGCTATAGCTTCTGTTACCGACACAGCATCGGTCAATACTTTACCTACTTCAAAATCATCAATAGCCTCAGTAACAGCCACTGTATCTGATTTAGCTGGCTGTATTTGCCTAGTCGAAACTTCTGTCGCAGTTACTGCATCAGTCTTGGGTAGGTCTGGCTGATTAGAAATAGCTTCAGTGATAGACACATCGTCGTTATCAGCCAGTTCTGCGACTGTTACTTCTTTAGCATCAGCCTCAGTAATACTTACAGGCTCAAAATCTACCGCAGGGGTAGACGGGTCAAAATCAATTATATCGTCAAAACTTATGATAATTTGTGCGTCAGTTATAGTAACCGTTTCCGCAAATACTGGCTGCGCATCAAACACAGGGTCTGCGTCAGTAGGTAGCGCAACATCATCGGGTTCTTCTTTGAGTACATCTAGCGCTTTTGTTAACTGAGCAGCAAACCCTCCTACATCGCCGTCGCCTACAGATACTGATTCAGAGACAAGATTAGTTTGTTCTAATACCACTGGGCGTGCCGCTGGGCTAAAGATTATAGTGGCGGGATTAACTTTAGCTTCTATATAACTAGGGCGTGCTACTGCAACGCTGATATCGCTAACCGCAGCAACAGCACCAATAGATAATACAGTTACACTAAGCCCTATCTTCATGTGAGATTATCTCTAACCCTGAAACTCAGTGTTTCATAAACAGTCTGTGTGCCAGCGCCTGATGTTGTTACAACAACCTCGCCCTCATACTGACCAGCGTCTACACCATCGAGTATACCGCCGGAAAAATCAAATTGTACTTTGCCGTCTGCACCTGTGTTAACTAGGCTACAGTTAATCGTGTTAAGTAAAGTGCTGGTGTTAGCTTTACGGAAACGAACAGATACACTCACAGTCGACGGTGATAAGTCATACGGGCTATCAGTAGACTCATCAGTAAGTGTGAGAATAACTACTGGTTTTGTATCGCCTTTAACAAGTCTAATTGTATCTGCCATATTTCACCTCACGCAAATCTTTGGTTCTGTACACGCATAGAGCCTCTGCCTGTACCTAAGTTAGCTCTAGCCCTGCGCTCTGATAGTTTGTAGGCAAACTGCTTTGCGTGGTACGACGCCAACTCTCTATCACTCCATGTGCGGTCTGGTAACACTAAAAGGTGCTGCAACGCCCCGTGCATAATCACATTTTCTAAATCATCTAGTGGTGTCTGATCCATCTCGTAAGCTGTACGTAGGGGCTTAAGAGCTACAATCATACGTACATCATAAACAACATTTGCGTCCGGTATTGGTGCTACAGCAAAATGATCTGGGTCTATAGATGTTATATATCTAGGAGTAGAGTGCTCATCTGACGACACATACGGCCACTTGGGGTATATATCGTGCAGCTGCTCTAAAGAAATTGGGGTTAATTTTTCCCCATTTACTGTAGCAGTTAAGATAGCATGCACCTCAGAAAAATCTGGTGGGTCATACGCATAATCATGTCCGCCTGGGTTAAGTCGTATCTGAGGTTGTTCATAGCGCCACGCTAGGGTACGCTCACACGCCTCTATGGCCGCGTCCCGTACATACTGCTCTACAACTACGTTAGGGGCACCAGGGACGCTTGGAGCGAGCCTAGTGACGATTTCTCTAAAAGCACGGTTTGGCATTATACAACATCCTCCCTCTCAAGTCCGCCACTCTCAGGATCAGTAATAGCACGAGACTGTGCGGCAACACCTAAGGCCTGAGTAAAGGATTGCTGGAACAACTGTGCACGTTGAGAGTTTACATGCTCGTTATCAACAGACTCTGCTATAAACACTGTAGCATCAATCACCACAGGGAAATAGGCATCCGGTAGTAAAGCAACAGTTTGAGCGCCTGTATATACAGCAGGGGTTTTAGAATACTCCCCGATTAATATCTGATTATCGGGGGCTTTAGGGTATATAAAAAATTTATTTGGGTTACGGACATGCCGCATAAAGTTTACAGTAGCTCCTGCTGGATCATTCATCCATGTTGGGTACGCTTGATCCAGAGCTTCACGGTTTGTTTCAATAATCCCAGCCCCGTCTTTTACAGAGTAGATTTCGATCAAACGTATAGAATCAGCTGGGGCTGATTGCACAACAGAATTAAACGTACAGGGTATTTCTTCGATGGAAGCAAAAAGATCAGGGCGCAATACAGCTATACGTTTTAGAGCTTGGTTAGCAAAGCCCAACAATACATCATCACTATAACGATACGGTATATTCGTATCCTGTATGATGCGCCTAACCTCTGTGATTACATCATCTAAGATCATTCTTTAACCCACGCTTCGTTTTCTGGTGTGTCTGGATCATCAGACATAAAATGCCCGCTATCATCACGCGCACGAACCAATCCTCTAGTCGCTTCATCTGCAAGCTCCGGCGGAGTATTATCTGGCTCCTCAGGAACTTCAGTTTCTAAAGATACTTTAGACTTGCGCCCTTTTTGTTTCTTTGGGATAAATTTCTCTGGGAACGCCTGTTCCTCAGTGACTTCAACAGTCTTAGGATTATCAGCTAAGATTTCATCCCACTCGTAAATTTCACCATCAGTTATATTTTTAAGCCATCGTCCACTCATAATAGTCTCCTTACGCTTTCCAGTTAACTCGTTTAGACGAGCCTTTTTTCTTCATTGCGGCCTTCGCTGCTGCAGTTTTACACTGCGCCATAGTCGGGCGGCACGCAGGGTATCCCCTCTTACTATCACTTTTTGACCCACTTCGTCCACAAGGTTTACCTGTCTTGCAGTCAACCCAGCCTTTGCCGTTGTTCTGGCCAAACCATTTTCGTAGGGATGCACCCTTCTTACTTTTTCTTACTGCCACTTTTATTACCCCAGTTTGCGGCACCTACTTTCCTACATTTAGCCAAAGCGCCCGATGCGTACGCGCTGGGCCAAACTGAATAGCGGGCCTTTACTTTATAATAACAAGCGTCTTTTTTAGCTTTTGCTTTTGGAGCTGCCATTTTATCACCACTTCTTACAAGACCAGTAACGAGCGGTCATTTTCGAAGGGGGTCTGCTATCGCATCCATGCCTTGCACGAAAATTCTTACGCCGTCCTGGCTGATCTTTTTTAATAGTCATATTAGCATCGCCGAAGCGAATAATTTTTTCTTTACCGTTTTGACATGCTTTAACCACAAACTTTTTACCACCAGAAACTTGACGTTTCGGCTTGTTACAAGCCATCTTGGACTTATCAATTTTTGCCATTATGCTTTAGCCTTTTTTTGTGCCGTAGCGCTTAATTCTTTTAGATGGAATAAACGTTTACTGGTTTTACCATGTGTTTTCCCAGAATGTAGTTGGCCATTAGGCATCTTATGTGAACCGCCTTTATACTCAGTCCCATCACGAAAATAATGTTTCATATTTTTAGCCATATGTACCTCCTAGGTAGAGGAGGGGGCCGAAGCCCCCAACTCATTTAGTTACGAACAGTCAACCATCACAGCTGTAAGTTTCATAACTGCTGTATCAGCGGCGTTGACTGTAACAACGTCGATTGTATCAGCAGCAGTGTAATACTTACCCTGCTCAAAGGCATCAGTTCCGGCGACAGAGATATATGCTGCAGTAGCATTACCATTTACGCCGTCAATGTAGCCATCTGGGTTATCGCCATCACCAACATCAAGTGTAAGTGTTCCGCCCTCAGCAGTAGTAACCTCAAGTGCCACATGTGTGACCAAGGTTTTTGCTGGAACTTTAATAACTTCCAAGATGTCAGCTGCACCCAATGCAGTCAAACCAGCTGCGGCGCGAGCCGTAGTGATTGCTGCAAAGTCCAGATCTACAGTTATGGATGAAACTCGGTTAATACCTGCAGCTACGTGCGCGGCACCAGTACCTAAGTTATATCCTTTACCATCGTTATAAGTAGCCATTATCAAGCCCTCCTATTAAAGCGTTACGATAGCAGTTGAGAGCGCTTCAGGCTTCACCACTTTGTAACCATATACTTGCAGGCCACGAATGATGTTACCAAAAGTTGTCTCAGACCGGATGGTTTCCATGTTTGTCATCTGTGATGCAAACGTAAAGCCCATCTTATGACCACCAAGTACGCTAAACTCACCGCCTGAAGTTTTCTTCAGATTGTGAGACACGTAAAGGGTGAAACGATCAATCATGCCGAGGCGACCATTCCGTAAAGGGGATGATCCATCGCCAGTGATAGATGCGTCTTTAAGGTCAGACTGCTTGATATAGCCAGCCATCTTGGCAGGGATAACCATGAAGCGATCCTGCTCAGGAGCATTAGCTTCGTCAAGTACGGTACCCATGTTGATGATGGTATCAATGACGTTAGAGCTTGTGATAGCAACAGGAGTACCTGCTACACCCAAGTTGATGTCGCCAGAGATGCGGCCAGCTGATGAGCCTTTGTTGTTTGCGCCAACGTCAGGCAACAGGTCTGTCAGAACACGCTCATCGATCTTGATCTTCATACGCTCAGAAGCGTCTTTAGACCACTGATCCATCAATGCGATGTCAGACTGAACCTGATCAACATCGTCTTCAACACAAGCGAAATATTCGCCTTTGTCAATTACGAGTTGCAGCTTCGCTTTGTCAGGGTTTTCGACTGCAAGAGTCTGGCCCTTAACGTAGGTTTTGATGGTGATCTCTGGAGTTGAACGGATATTAACCGTGTCACCCATGTTACGGATTTCACCTTCGTAGTCAGTGTTAGAGATTGCGGATAGGACAGTCGCATCGTAGAAATTCTCGATGAGTTTGCCCGACCAAATCTCGGGGATAAAGTTGCCCGTGTAGTCCGGACGACCTGAAGATACTGCAAAAGCCATGTTAGCCTCCTATAAGTTATGCAGTGACAATTCGACCTTCTCTCTGTGCTGAGAAAATGTCGCGTTCTATTCGGCCACGTTCTTCTTCCCGACCTTTGTACTTACCTTTACGTACAGCATCAAAGAAACCTTCGATATCTGCTGGTGAGTATGTTTGGCCTTCAGATGGCATAGTATTAGTCCCTGAACGACCTCGCCCTGGGGATACTTGCTTCTCTAACTGGTCAGAAGGAACCTTCCGATTGGTTTGAGCAACTGGGGTACCGTTGGCCTCCTGCCATGACCTAAAGAACTGCGCCACACGATTAGAATCTAGATTCTGCTGAGCATCTTCTAGATATGTCTGGCGAGAAATACCTGTAAGTGGGTCAACATCTAACAGCCAAGATTGAAAATCTCCGTTGTTATTAATGTCCTGCCATTCAGGTATAATAGTGGAAAGCCTAGCCCAAAACGTCTGAGTTGCTGATTCGGCCTGTGCGTGCGAGATTTGATTCATCTGCGGTACCACGCTGGTCTGCATCTTCATTACCTGTTGCTCTAACTGAGACACACGATTATTGGCTTGCGCCACTTCTTCTCGTGCTGCACGCCGCATAACATCAATAGAATCGCCGTACTCCTGAACATCTTTATCTGTAATCAACGGATCACTAGACTCGGGCTGTGCAGCAGGTTGGTTATTCAATGAGCTAAGTAGCTGCTCCATTTGAGTAACACGGGATGATAACTCTCGGTTCTCCGCTTTCATACGAGGAACTTCTGCATTATACATACCCTGCAGTGTCTTGTACTTTTGTTCCCAAGAATCCTTGGTTTGGTTGTCTGATTCACCGTGCTCTTTGGCTACAGACTGAGGTGCTTGTTCTTCTACACTGTCGGCTACAACTTCCTGTACAGGCTGCCCACCGTCGTTAGCTGCGGCCTCGGGTGCATCACCCTGTGCCTCAACCTCTCCGTTAAGTTCCTTGTATAGTTCTTGTACTGCCTCAGATTGCATTTGAACTTGCTTTGGTATTGCCATGTTGGACGCTCCTATCGGTGTGCGTAATTATCAGCTGTCATTATGACTTTGCCGCTATTTCAGGGGACTCATTCACGAACTTAGAAAGCTCTGTAAGAACCTGACACCGCCCCTGTGCGAGTGCCACGCTCTGTGATGCGACGCTAGGTAGCTGCTCTAGCTCATGTTGACGCCATTCCGCTAGCCAGTCAGCTAGTGCCGGATATTGGTTCACACATGCGGCTAGTGCCTTAGTAACTTCAGGAGTAGGCCGGATCATCCTGCTGCTCCTGTGTCGCGGTTACTAACTGTGTTCGCATCCTGCCCACCTTTAGGGGTTCCGTCAGGCAATGTCGGTGTGCCGCCGCCAGCAGGCTGTTCGGCCTTAGCGGCCTCCAACTGCATTTTAGCTGACATACGAGTCATATAGCCTTCCTTCTCCCTAGACGGAATGATGTCGTCCACAGGCATTTGCAACCCTTTAGCCACTTCACGAAGAATCGCTGAGCGGCCTTCTTTACCAACGATTTCCATGTCGATTTCGTTGGCGGTTGCATTAAGAAATTCAAGACGGCGGATGTTAACAGTCTCTTTAACTGCAAGGTTGATCGAGCCTTTTGGCATGATCTCAACATCGCCTTTAATAGTTTCGTCTTCGTCATACCGCATATTATAAACAAACTGGCGGTGAACGATTGGTTTGATCACATCACTGTCGATGTGCATAACAACTTGTCGGATACCTTTACCGGCTGCACCCATAAGCATAGATAAGCCAGACGAAGTACGTCCCGCCCCCTGGACGTTAAGGTCGCCATACACGTAGGAAGGTATTCCTGAATGATCGTCGGCTAACTTACTAAACTTATCGTATACGCCTAGTAGTGTGTTTGCGTTGTCATCAGGCTGTGTAAACCTAACTGCAGGAGCGCTTGACCCCAGCGGGTCATTCATTACTTGCCAGATTTTCCACGGATGAAGTTGAGTGATGTCTTCATTCGGCGGGATACGCTCAAGATTAACCTCAACTTGAGGCCCACTAGAGATACCCATATTGTTAACCAAAGCACGCGCAGCCGCGTTACAGACGTTTTGTATATCTTCGATAATTTCTGGTATGCCGCTGCCCCAAAATGCTCCAGGGCGTTTAATAAACGATGTTTTAGCATAAGGCTTCTCTCCTAGTGGGTCATAGTTAAGGATGGCCTTGATAACATAATTACCTACAATCCAAACATTTGCGTCGTATTCACGGTGCTTATCTTCAATTTCTTCTTCGTCGAGACCCCACTCAAGAAGCATCTTGCCGGTTACTTTACCCCAAAACTCTAGGGCATCAAATGTCTCGGTAGGTTTATTAAACGTATGGAACTTACGCTCTTCTTCGTCTTTAGTTAACTCAACATCTTCATTGATCCAGCTTGAGCCGTTGCCAATGTCCAGTACCTTGCGTATAGCATCGTCATCGTACCCAGGTACGCCAACAAGATCAGCTAGCTCCGTACGGCTTAGAGGGTGATGCTCAAAAATATACCCCTCGTTTACTGTAGAAATTCCTGGCTCTGGGTAAATCCTAAAGGGGTCAACCCGTTCAAACTCAGGGGCAATAATTTCAGTTGCTTCAACAATAGTCTTTCCGTCAGCACCTTTAGTCCAGCCTAGCTTACGCTGCCTGCGAACAACTGGCCCTTTAACAAAAGCACACGGGTAAGTTACTAAATCAGTAATAAATTCATTAAACGAATCAGCCCAACCACCTTGTGCAAACTGGTCTGCGATCTTAATAGTCATCTTCTGGGCACGATTATCTGCAGCTTCAAGCAGCTTAAACCTATACTCTTGGCCTACCATTTCTTTTAGTTCGACCATTTCGTCGGCGTTTGGTGCTCTACCTTCATTCTCAACAATACGTGTAACTACCGCTGCAAAAGCGTTTTGTAGTTCCATAGTCTGATCAGGAGATAAATCTGGAATAGGTGTAGGATTTAGCCCCCAAGGAGGTGTTCCAGTATCAAGCAGTATGTCACGAAGCCAGCTCTCCGCCGCACGGCATTTAACTTCTGTGACACCCATATAGATGTCAGAACCGCCCTGCTCGTGGATATCGCGTAGTTTATCTGCTTCGTATTCGCCGTTACGCTGCCGTAATCCGCGAAGCATAATATTTTCAATAGGTTTTTTAGCTTGTCGTGCTGCGTCCCAGCAATGGCGTAGATGCCCTGTAAGGCCTAGAACTACAGAATCATTCTGGCGAGCAGCAAGTTCTTTATCTACAACTTCTTGTTCGCGCTTGCGTAACTCAGCATTTCCTATCACCTGTAGCATTAAGCAAGCCCCTCATCATCTTTCTTATCACGGAAAGTAGTTAGCCCTTCAGAAGCATTACCTGCTAGTTTGGCAAAACCTTTAGTCGCCGTTCTGAGATTAGCTGTTGGGTTCATATTTGTCATAGTCTGCTGGCCTCTTTCGACCAATGCCGCACGCTGTGTACCCACTCGCTGCATACGCTCAGCCTGCTTAGCAGCCCTGTTCGCAGCAGTAAAACCTTCTCCGCGCAGTTGCCCTATCTTTACTCCAGACGCAGCGCTACTAACCCTATCCCCAGGAGCTTTAGCGCCAGTTCGGATATATTCGTTTGTCTGGCGGCGGCGGTATGCAGCCGCTCGTTCATCAGCAAGCTTCTGCGCTGCATCTTTGAACTCAGAGCCAAAATACTCAACATCCCCAGGGCGCTCTAGAACTTTAGGCTTACCAATCTTAAATTTTTTATCTGGGTCTAGCCCAGTGCCAGGAGCTTTAGCGTAGTCTACCAGCTTTGAATCATATGCTGTGTACTTAAGGCCGCGTCCGTCTTTGCGCGTGTCAATAATCTTTGCCATTACATACGCTCCTCATCATCAATATCGTCCATGTCAATTCTGGTGTCGGGGTCGTTTTTATCTGAGTAGACATACCCGCCAGATTTGTACTGGCGTACTTTACGTTGGGCCATACCGCTAGTGTCCATCTTCGGATTGTCCGAATAGACTACGTAAGGTTTACTTCCACAGCCACAACCACATGGCATTCCGTTTTTATTCATACTCACACTCCTGCAGTAAGTGTACACTTTTATTTATACATGGCAATAAGTTCTTACGCAAGTAAAGAAAATACCCCCTACGGGGACAATCCGTAGAGGGTAAGTTTAGGTAACTATGAAGGATGTCTCAATGACACCAACAATATATCAAGTCCAACCTGATGCTGCAACCCTTTTAACTTCCCGCCGCATAGGCATGAAAGAACCCTCGCCAGCTGTCGCTACGTGTAACATAAAGTATTGTAAAGCTTCAGCTACGTGGGAATGATTATTTTTGTCAATGTTGCCATTCTTATGGTGGAACCTATACCCACCCATCATAGCTGCTTTAAGTTGTGAGCACTTAGGGTCAAGTAGGAACGCGCTATCGCCGTCCACATGACGCATAAGATAATCATCTACTGAAGACAATCTTGCTGACACATTGTTTGTTTTTGCCGGTATGACCCTAAACCCTTCGGCTTTAATGATGTCAACCGCTGATCGTTCATCTGTCTGGGCACGCTGAATACCAGCTGGGTCAACGACCACAAGGATCGGCGCACCGCTAAATCGTTCGTATACCATAGGTTTGAGAATCGTGCGGACAAATCTCTGAACCCCCATGTCAAAAGACACTGCCTCATCGAGAATTAGGACTCGCCCGCGAGGGTCTTGTTGCCCGATAACTGCTGCTGGAGTCAACCCCAAATCCATACCGACAACGATAGGACGCACCCCATTGAGAATAGGACGCAAAGTTTCTCCAGCCATGTGATAGTCTGGTCTGAAATACTTATAGACTGGCTGACCTGCGGAGCTAAGTCCGTACTCTCCGTCAATGAAGACCCGTATATATTCTTCGCTTCGCCCTTGGGTGTCATAATATCCATCTGGTAAGTTCTCCACATTCTCTGCAAAAGTGCTACGTCCGGACGGTTGCTTAAACACATCCCACCCATTATCATTATAACTGACGCCATCCTTAGCGTCTAAGTGCTCCATCTGATAATACCACCATGTATCCATAGTCGGGGGGTTAGTGTCACCCCACATACCAAACCAAGAAGGCCCGCCATCTTTCTTAGATGGAAAACGCCCGATACGTTTAGACATCGCGTCTACGATTTCGGCGTTGATATCCCTACACTCGTTAAACCACGCGAAGGTAAGCTCAAGAGAGTTAAGGTTTGCCACATCGTCAGCATCATCAAGCGCACGAAACATAATCTCGCACTCAACATCGCCAACCTTAAAGAAATATGTCTTGGTCGTACGCATGAACTGGCCGCACACCCCAGGTGGGAACCAATCAAGAAACGTTTTAATTGTAGTATCTGTTAGCTGGCGTACAGTCTCACGCACAACAGCGCACCGCGATTTACGTATACCCTGTTCGTTCGGCTCCTGCGCACTCGCCCGACGCACAATCTCAAAACAACTTGCAACAGATTTACCAGACCCAACCGGCCCCATCAGTACGCGCATCTTAGAGTCTGACTGCATAAACTTCGCTGCAGTTCGTGATGGTGTAAAGTTAATATCTAATGCCATTTGCCAAACGCCCCCCGCCTAGCATTCCTATAACTGCGCGTACGTTTAGCCGCGTCTCGCCCAGCAGCAGTCGTATCAATATACAACGTCCTGTGCTTTATACGCTGTAGCTCTAGCGCAAATTCTTCTACTGTCATGTTGGCCGCGTTCTTACCCGTGCCATCCCATTTTATTAGCATGTGCTTCATACTCATCTAAACTTGTTATATCCCCGCAGTGCTTGCACCATTTATAATCTGTAGTCTGTGTCCCACAATGAGGGCACTGCTCAGACACTTCAGTTTGAGCAAGCAGAAGATCAACATTATCAAGAAGTATTACTGCATAAGGTTTTTCTACATTCTTCTTTCTTCGGATCTTCTGCTTATAACGTACGTTCAGCTGCAGCAAAATTGCCGCACAGCGCTCGCACTCATCCAGTGTTGAGAAGGTTGCCATCTTCTGCCCCTTCTCCTTCTGTGTAAACTTCGTCAATAGGTTCGTGATCAACGACAGTCGCTGGGAAGTCTTGACCCCCGAGGTTAATTGTAATTTTAACTCCGCCACTTGCACCCTCCGCGTTTACTTCGTTCTTAGGCTCTAAGCCGCCCCACTTAACAGTAGACTTAATAAGATCAGCTTTTACAGCCGCAGAAACATCTGGGCTGTGGATCAAAGTCCAACTTGTTGTTAAGAGTTCTTCCGCCTGTGCTCTGGCTTTAAGCTTAAACGTCATACCTTTTTCACGAACTTCGTCGCGGTAAGACTCGACCTTCTTCAAAAACACAGGGTCTTTATTAAATACAAGCAGCTCTTCTACCTTCAGGCTGTGGCGATCTTTGACTTCATCCAAAGTCTCGCCGCTTCCTTCTAGCATCAGTGCCATGTCCATCGCTAAGCGATCAGACCACTTGGTATGTTTAAGCGGTAACGTATCCATGA
>Ga0181380_1000061_pt1 | contig 41294 bp, 48 predicted proteins | sample 3SPOviralmetaG_FD_130116 | JGI IMG/M metagenome (GOLD analysis project Ga0181380, IMG submission 130116) | Marine viral communities from the oligotrophic San Pedro Time Series (SPOT) site, San Pedro Channel, CA, USA - 3 SPOT_SRF_2009-08-19 | ecosystem: Environmental > Aquatic > Marine > Strait... | reverse complement strand
CCGATTCACACGATCCGCTTGTCAGCTTGGCACAGGCACCGCCTGTCACCGTCTCCCATCGCTACACGTTAACCGTGGGCTCCTCACTCCGCGCAATGGGTGCAGTGTGAGTTGAAAGCCGTTTGTCAGGTCTGATATGGACTGCTGTCCTGTCAGCGCACCAACCGGATGGCGAATCCCCTGTGGGGTAGAGCCTGAGCGGTGCCCACGAGCGAGGCACTGCAATCCGTTGACCCATTATAAACACAGGTAAAAATATATAACAACACCTATCGGCATAAAAAAGTAGAAAAAGTCACAGAGCCCAGAAAGTACACTGGTTGCAGGGATCAAAAAAGTTCATAGGCACTTTTTCAGCGCCCGAAACATTACCGCTGAGTAAAAGGGGATACAGTGGAAAGACTACAGGTGATCGCAGGCCAATCAATCAAGGGAGGCCTTACAGCCAAGCAGGATGCATTCGCTCAGGGCGTGGCCAACGGACAGACACTCAGCGAGGCATACAGGGCATCGTACAGTGCCGAAGGCATGAAGGACTCCAGCGTGTGGACAGAGGCTTCTAAGCTGATGGATAACCCCAAGGTCTCCCAGAGGGTGTTATCGATTCAGAAGGCTCAGGAAGACAAAACACTGCATGATCAGGCTCGCTTGAAGAGATTGGTGCTGGAGCGGCTTCACGCTGAGGCCATGCAGGCTGAGTCTGACAGTGCGCGGATCAGGGCTCTGGAACTGCTGGGTAAATCGATCGCCATGTTCACTGATCGAGTGGAGCAGGACGACACCAGCCGGAGTGCCGGAGAGATCGAGACAGAACTCCAGAAGAAACTGGCTGAACTAGCACAGCGCTATGGGGGTACTGGTTCGTGATCTGGCCATCTGGCTGACCCCACCCACGGGGTACCCCCCTGCGCGGTCATGGGGCACTGGTCGTACTACACACACTATTCCACACACCCAATCACAGCACTTTCATAAACCCCTTTTTTGCTATGGTTTATCGGATACTTTGCCTGAAGTAATAGGTAGGGTACCCCCATAAAGAAAAAGCCCCGTAGAGAGCCTTAGAATCACTCTGAAGGGGCTTTGTGAATTGCGCCAAGGAACCATAGGCGCCGATCATTCTATTTATTAGCTAATCACAGGTCCTTCGTCATCATTTCTAGCTGACGTTTGTGGACTTCCCTTAGGATACCAGAGTTAGCTATGTGATTTTCTGCTCTTGACAGTTGTGAACACTCGATAGCACGTCCCATCAGTTTGAAGAAACGGAAGACACTCCTCATTTCTTCTCCCCAGAGTACTTCTCTAGCTGATCAACTAACTGTGTTAGTGCGTTTTCCCATTGATTTAGCGCCCACTCAGTGTTCGTGCGGGCTGTATTGAAGGATTTCTCTACGAATTGCTTGAATTGCTCCATGTTCATCTCCTTTGTGCAGTGCAACATAGAGCAATCTTAGCATACTACTTTTGGCTTAGTTCATCGATCTCCCATCGAAGTAAAATTACGCGCCTCTCAAGTGAAGCAATCTTCTTATACTTACGATCTAGGGACTTCTGGAGGAGGGTTAGCCACGCAAGCTTAACCTTGTATACAAATGGGTTCATAATAAATATCCTGTTGCCTAAGGTATACCTTAGTGGTTTTATTATAGGAAGGTTTACCTTACTCTAGGTAAACCTAGAGGGTAATTGTACCAATGAAATTTGGTACCTGCAACGGAGGATAGAATGATTAAGGCATACGCCGTGGTTTTGTTTGTTTTTGGCGCCACTGCCGGAGTTGGTTACTTCATGTCTGATGAGAGCAGGAACATAGGCTTCACCAACATCTGCGGGGAACATAAATATTTCTGCACGAAGGATAGGTTATGAAAAAATTAATGAGATTCTTAGACCCAGCGCACAATGCACTCAAGGATTCGCCGCCGGAGTGGAAGTTTCTTGCCTCTATCGTACTAGCCACCTTTTGGTGCTTAGCGTTTGGCATCACAACTGGAGAGCTTTTGCTCATCGGATACAGCATCATAGGGCACTACGCGATCCTATTCTGCATATTCTTGACTTGGAGCGTATTTCGCATCACTAGAAAGATGTACGGCCCACCACCGCCAAACAAGGTGAAATGGGATTTAAGCAAGGAGGCGTAGCCAAAAAGTGCATGTGCACATTTTCTTGTGCTACAATAAAACCGTATTGCGCTCTCCTCCCGATTGTAAGCAAGACATCAGGGGCCCTTCGGGGCCCCTCCTTTACGCAAGGTAATTCATGGCTGATATCATCAAGTTTCCCGGCGAAGAAACATTTCTTGAGCTGGACCCGAAAGAGATGTTAAAAAACGCGATGGACGAATATGATTTCGACAAAGCGATCTTGATAGGCACTATCACCAAAAAGGATGACAAGGGAAGAGAACTAGGTTCAGATTTAACGATATGCACTTCCACTAGCGATACAGCAGAGATAGTATTCCAGATAGAGATAGCCAAGAAGGCCCTTCTGGATGGAACAGAGTACTGATCTCACTCAATACAAAGACCTTATACAGAAACTGCCCATCGAGGAACAGCGTGAACTGCTTGACCTCATGGAAAACCTGTCCGAAGCAAAGACCAGAGAACTATCCAGACTAGACTTCCTAGAGTTTGTTCGTCATGTATGGCCTGCGTTTATTGCTGGTGCCCATCACAAGACAATGGCTGACGCCTTCGAGAGGGTAGCCAAAGGTCAACTCAAGCGTCTGATCATCAACATGCCACCCCGGCACACCAAATCAGAGTTCGCATCCTATCTTTTCCCCGCTTGGTTTCTTGGACGATACCCTGACAAGAAGATCATCCAGACCGCGCATACAGCAGAACTGGCAGTGGGGTTTGGCCGGAAGGTAAGGAACCTGTTCGAGAACGAAGACTTCAAGCAGATCTTCCCTGATATCACTCTGTCAACGGACTCTAAGGCCGCAGGACGATGGAACACCTCAATGGGCGGTGACTATTTTGCGATTGGTGTTGGTGGCGCTGTAACTGGTAAAGGCGCGGACATCCTCATTATTGACGACCCTCACTCCGAACAAGAGGCCGCTATCGGTGCGTATAACCCTGAGGTGTACGACAAGGTTTATGAGTGGTACACATCCGGTCCAAGACAGCGTCTCCAGCCCGGTGGTGCGATTATTATTGTGATGACTCGATGGTCTGTAAGGGATCTCACTGGTCAGATCATCAAGAAATCTGTTGAGCGTGACGGATCTGATGACTGGGAGGTGATTGAGCTTCCTGCGATCATGCCTTCAGGTAATCCTTTGTGGCCGGAGTTCTGGCCCCTTGATCAATTGTCCGCACTGAAAGCGGAACTACCTGTATCGAAATGGTCTGCTCAGTATCAGCAGAACCCCACCAGCGAAGAGGGCGCTTTGATCAAGCGAGAGTGGTGGAGGACATGGGACAGAGATGAGCCGCCGATATGTGACGCGGTCATTCAAAGTTGGGATACGGCTTTTCTCAAGACACAGAGATCTGACTACTCCGCATGTACAACGTGGGGTATATTCCATCACCCCAACGACTCCGGCAAGGAAGTGCCCAATTTGATATTATTAGATAGCTTCAAAGAGAAATATGAGTTCCCCGAGTTGAAGCGTGTTGCTCATGAAACATACTGGGCTTGGGAACCTGACCAGATGATCGTTGAGAAAAAGGCGTCTGGAGCACCATTGATCTTTGAGCTAAGAGCTATGGGGATTCCTGTAACGGAGTTCACGCCCTCAAGGGGGCAGGATAAGATTGCCAGAGTCAATGCAGTCAGTGACTTATTTGCATCTGGAGTGATATGGGCCCCTCCTACAAGATGGGCTGATGAGATAATAGAGGAGTGCGCCTCGTTTCCATCGGGTGAGCACGATGACTTAGTTGACTCTATGTCTCAAGCCCTGCTTAGATTTAGGCAAGGTGGATGGATTCGTTCTGAGATGGACGAATGGGAAGAACCACAATACCGATATCGGAAGGCTGAGTTTTACTAATGGCTATTGAAAAACCAATGATCCCATCGAATGTTGTCGAGATTATGTCCGGCAACGAATCTGAAGAGCAGGTTGAGGTCGAAATAATAAACCCTGACGCTGTCTCAATAGAGGACGAAGATGGGGGAATGACTATCGTCTTAGACCCCAGCATGCAAGAAGACATCATTGGTCCAGACCATATGTCAAACATCGCAGAGTTCATGGATGATGCGGATCTAGAAAGTCTTGGTTCCGAGTTAGTCCATCAGTTTCACAGTGATCGTCAGTCGAGGTCTGACTGGGCGAGGTCCTATGTGAAGGGACTAGACCTGATGGGACTCAAAATCGAGGAAAGGGATCAACCTTGGCCCGGAGCGTGTGGCGTATTTCACCCGCTACTTACAGAGTCAGTAATTCGTTTTCAAGCGCAGGCAATCACAGAAATCTTCCCAGCATCAGGGCCAGTAAGAACGAATATTGTTGGGTCATTAGATGCGGATAAAGCAAAGCAGGCTGTTCGTGTCGAGAACGAAATGAACTACCTCACAACAGAGGTGATGACTGAGTACCGTGATGAGTTTGAGCAGATGCTGTTCAAGCTACCCTTGGCAGGTTCTGCCTTCAAAAAAATATACTATGACCCTATGCTTGAGCGTCCTGTAGCAATGTTTGTCCCAGCAGAAGACTTCGTTGTTTCTTATGGCGCGGCTGATTTGGACACGGCCATGCGTTACACGCACGTGATGAAGAAGTCAGCGAACGATGTTCTCAAGCTGATGGTGTCTGGTTTCTATAAAGATGTTGACCTCCCTGACCCAGCGCCAGAGATCTCTGACATTGAGGAGAAGTACGATGAGCTTGATGGTGAATCTGCGTACTCGATTGAAGATGATGACAGATACACAATCCTCGAGATCCATACCGATCTTGACCTTCCGGGCGAATACGCAGACCCAGATGGGATTGCGAGACCGTATGTTGTTACGATTGATAAATCTTCAAGAACAGTTCTCTCAATCAGGAAGAACTGGTATGAGGACGATAGCAAAAAGAAAAAGCTTCAACACTTTGTGCACTATCGCTATTTGCCCGGACTTGGGTTCTACGGGACTGGGCTTATTCATCTTATTGGTGGCCTAGCAAAGTCGGCAACATCGATACTGCGTCAGCTTGTCGATGCGGGAACTTTGGCTAACCTCCCTGCTGGACTAAAAGCCAGAGGGTTGCGTATCAAAGGTGATGACTCTCCTCTGATGCCCGGTGAGTTCAGAGACGTTGATATCCCCGGCGGTGCGATACGAGACAACATCTACCCACTGCCATACAAAGAACCTTCCGGCGTTCTATACAACTTGCTTGGCAATATCGTTGAGGAGGGTAGACGTGTTGGCTCTGTAGCAGACCTAGACATAGCATCCTCGAACCCCAATGCCCCAGTCGGTACCACTCTCGCGTTACTTGAGCGGAACATGAAGGTGATGTCTGGTGTACAGGCTCGTATGCATTCTTCCATGCGTAACGAACTGCGTATCCTGTCTCGCGTAATTCATGATTATATGCCCGCTGAGTATGACTATGAGCTGAACGGTAAGTTCAACAGGATTGATGACTTTGATGGGCGTGTTGATGTGCTTCCTGTCTCTGATCCAAATGCGGCAACCATGTCTCAAAGAGTCATGCAATATCAGGCGGCATTGCAATTAGCCCAACAAGCTCCACAGATCTACGACTTAGGTCAGTTGCATCGTCAGATGCTTGATGTTCTTGGAATACAGAACGCAGAGAAGATAGTGAAGTTGGATGATGAGATCCAGCCAACAGACCCAGTGACAGAAAATCAACGAATCCTACAACAGGAGTCAGTCAAGGCATTCGCATATCAAGACCATGAGGCCCATATGCAGGTCCACATGGCGATGATGAACGATCCAAAGATCAAAGAGATGGTTGGCCAGAGCCCGTTTGCATCTGCTATTCAGGGCGCTATGATAGAGCACATCACAGAGCACGTAGCTCATCAGTATCGGAAAGAAATCGAGGAACAGTTGGGCGCTCCTCTTCCTGATCCAGATGCGCCTATCCCAGAGGACGTTGAGTATGATCTTGCAGGAACAGTCGCTAAGGCCGCATCAAAACTATTACAGAAAGATCAGGCCGAGGCTCAAGCCGCGCAAGCTCAACAACAAGCGCAAGACCCACTTACGCAGATACAGCAAAGGAAGATTGCCCTCGAAGAAGCAGAGTTTCAACACAAGAGGGAAGTTGACATGGCCAAGCTTGAGCTGGATAAACAGTCCAAGCAAGCTACCGTTGAGACAGAAAGAGAGCGTATCGATTCGCAAGAAAGGCAAGAAGGTGCAAGGCTTGGCGTCAAGATTGCGACTGAAAAAGATAAGCTTGAGCGTAGGGATCAGCTCGAGGGCGCAAAATTAGGTGTTGAAATAGCGAAGTCAATTGCAGACAATAAATCCTGAAAAAGTTCATATGCACTTTTTAGGAGGCTAAATGACAGAGCTTGATTACATTCAAGATAAAATCCGAGGATACATGAACGACACCGCAGATCACATGGCGGGCGGTGGCTGTGAAGATCACTCACAGTACAACTACATGTGCGGAATGATCAAAGCATTCGCTACCGTTGAGAGGGACATTGTTGACCTCAAGGAAAAAATCGAAAAAGCGTGAATGCGTGTTGATATAATCAGATATTGGTTTACGCCACTATGGCGCAGGCACTACGGGCCTTAATCGTAAGCAAAGGAAACCAAATGCAAGTAAAAGAATTTTCTCTTAGTGAAGAGATAGCCAATTTATTACCCGCTCCAAAGGGATACAAGATTCTTGTAGCCTGCCCAGAAATAGAAGAAACCACAGAAGGCGGTATCATAATCGCTGAAGAGCTTCGTAAAAAAGAATCCACAGCATCAATTATTGGCATGGTCATAGACATGGGCGATGAGTGTTACACCGATAATGACAAGTTCCCATCAGGGCCGTACTGCCAGCGTGGGGAGTGGATCATATTCAGATCGTACTCAGGTACACGTATCAAGATTAAAGGACAGGAGTTCCGTTTAATTAATGATGACACTGTTGAGGCAACAGTAAACGACCCAAGGAGCGTTGAAAGAGCATGAACGAAGAAAACGAAATTGAAGTAGAGATCGAGGGGGCCGCTGGCGAAGTCGAGGTCGAAATCGTTGACGATACTCCAGAGCAGGATCGAGACCGCCCTAGAAGGGCTGAGGGCCAAGAGCCAGAGATTCCTAGTGATGATGAGATATCTAACTATTCTGATAATGTCCAGAGCAGAATTAAGAAGCTGAAGTTTGAGTATCACGAGGAACGCAGAGCAAAAGAAGAGGCTGAGAGATTTAAGCTTCAAGCTGTAGAGGACATGAAGAAACTCTACGAAGAGAATCAAAAGCTGAAGAACACTCTCTCTAAAGGCGAGGGTGCTCTAGTCGGTCAGGCACAACAACGTATTGAGGCCCAGCTTGAAAAAGCAAAGCAGGCTTACAAAGATGCGTATGAGTCAGGCGATGCTGAAGCTATAACATCAGCTAGTGAGCAAATGGCAGTTCTTGCAAATGAGAAAGTTCGTTATGCAAACTACAAACCAAAAGCTCCTAAACAACAGAAACCAGCACAGCTTGATACAAAACAGTATGAAGCATCACAAACACAACCAACGCAGATAGACCAAAAGGCTGTAGAATGGTCCGAAAAGAACCCTTGGTTTCTAAAAGATAAGGCAATGACAGGATATGCCTACGGGGTTCATGAGGAATTAATTGATAGAGGTGTCAGCCCAAACACTGAAAGCTACTATCAAGAAATAGATTCGAGAATGCGTGAAGCATTCCCGTCAAAGTTTGGACAACAAAGGCAACAGGGCTCCGTGGTGTCCCCCGCTACAAGAACAGCGAAATCGTCACGCCAAGTAAAGTTGACCAAGACACAAGTCGATATCGCGAGAAGACTTGGGCTTACGCCAGAAAAATATGCCGCGCAACTTTTGAAGGAAATGCAAGCATGAGCACACGAGCAAGTAGGGAATCTCAGACCCGCGAAAAAACTGAGCGCAAAAAAGCTTGGGCTCCGGCATCCCGAATTCCTACTCCAGATGGTGAGGATGGATATTCGTACCGTTGGGTACGCACATCAATTTTAGGACAGGCTGACAATACCAATGTTTCGGCAAAGTTTCGCGAAGGGTGGGAACCTGTTCGCGCTGAAGATCATCCCGAGCTAATGGTGCAGTCAGATATTGATTCTCGCTTCGAGGGGAATGTCGAAGTAGGTGGCCTATTACTGTGTAAAAACAGCAAAGAAAACGTAGAAGCCCGTCAGGAATACTACGCGGAAATGAATCAACGGCAAATAGAGTCTGTGGATAACAACTTTATGAGAGAGAACGATCCAAGGATGCCTCTCTTACGCCCTGAAAAAAGAACGAAAGTAAGTTTTGGAAGTGGCAACTCCTAGCTAATTGGGGTGTCGCTTCTGATAGACATATGTAAGGAGATAGACAAATGTCTGCAACAGCCGCACCCTTCGGGTTACGCCCGATTGGTCGCCTAGACAGTGGGTCACTGGAGGTTTTCCGCCAGTATCCTATTGCTTCTGGGTACGGTACGAGTATTGCTATGGGCGATATCGTGCAACTAGTTGATGGCGGGACCGCTACAACTATCGAAAAGCAGTCAGCTACAGGAGATGACTCTACCGAAATCGATATGGTAGGTATTTTCTTGGGCTGTAAGTTTACTGATCCCAACACAAATCAAATGACATTCAGTCAGTTGTGGCCTGCAAGCACTGTTGCTTCAGACGCAATGGCTTATGTCGTTGATGACCCCAATGTGTTGTTTGCGATTCAAGCGGATGCCGCTCCAACAAACACTGGAGATATTTACGGCAAGAACACTTTGCTTGTGCAGACTGCACCAAATACAACCCTGAAGGTATCTCGCGTAGCGTTAGACATCTCAGAGTTGAGCACAGATGCTCAGAACCCAATTCGGGTTATTGACTATCTTGGTGGGGATCAGGGTGATGAGAAAGGAACGACATACCCAATACTGGTTTGTAAGTTCAACTATCATCAGCATTCATCTACCACTGGTTCTGCATAAGGAGATTGAACGATGGCTATTACTCGCGCCCAACTCCTCAAGGAGTTATTACCGGGCCTTAATGCATTGTTTGGTCTTGAGTACGACAAGTATGAAGATGAACATGCAGAGGTCTATGAAACAGAAAGTTCAGAGCGTTCTTTCGAGGAAGAAGTTAAGCTCTCAGGCTTCGGTGCCGCACCGGTCAAGCCAGAGGGAAGTGCGATTTCCTACGACAATGCTCAGGAGTCTTTCACTGCTCGTTACAACCACGAAACAGTTGCGATGGGTTTCTCCATTACTGAAGAGGCAATGGAAGATAACCTGTATGACGCTCTGTCTGCTCGGTACACAAAAGCACTTGCTCGCGCAATGGCTTACACCAAGCAAACAAAAGCGGCTTCTCTGCTGAACACAGGTTTCGACACATTCCAATCTGGAGATGGCGTAACTCTGTTCAACACAGCGCACCCAACTGTTGCTGGCGGTAACAACCGTAACCGTCTTTCTACAGACTCTGACCTCAACGAGACTTCTCTTGAGCAGGCTGTGATCGACATCGCGGCTTTCACGGATGAGCGTGGTCTTCTGATCGCGGCACGTCCTCGTAAGCTGATTGTTCCACCTGCATTGATGTTCGTTGCAACTCGTTTGCTCGAATCAGAACTGCGTACCGGAACAGCCGACAACGACACAAACGCATTGCGTAACAATGGGTCTATCCCAGAGGGATATCGCGTTAATCACTACTTGACTGACAGCGATGCCTTCTTCTTAGTGACAGACGTTCCTAACGGAATGAAGCACTTCGAGCGTACTCCAATGCAAACGTCTATGGACGGTGACTTCGATACTGGCAATGTTCGCTACAAAGCTCGCGAGCGTTACAGCTTCGGTGTTTCAGACCCACTAGGAATCTTCGGATCGCCCGGTGCGTCTTAATCAGGAATCTTTTCCTGATACAATAAAGGGGAGGCTTCGGCCTCCCTTTTTTCATCCTGACAAAAGGTGCATGTGCACTTTTTGACACTGGCCAAGACAGGAGATTTTCATGGCTAATACAACTTTCAATGGGGCAGTCCGCTCCGAAAATGGATTCGTATCTGTAACAAAGAACGCAACGACAGGAGCGTTTACCACAGGTACCACATATTCAGATATCATCACAGGTAGCGTTCAGTCACTGTCTGGCGCTGGTGCAGTTAATATCACTGATCTGATCACAGAGGTGACCACCACAGGAGCGAACGCACTCACGCTAGCTAATGGCGCGACAGGTCAGGTTAAGATCATTACAATGGTCACTGACGGTGGTGATGGAACTCTTACTCCAACAACTCTTGCTGGCGGTACAACCCTCACGTTCAATGACGTTGGAGACGGTGTTGTTCTCGTTTACGGTTCAGCAGGCTGGGTGGTTGTCGGAAACAACGGCGCTACGATTGCGTAAGGGGTAGATCATGGCAATGTCTGATACATTTGCAGTTACTCGAACAAGTGACGGCACAATATTTGGGCAGAGATCGCGAGTACGTCAGATCGTTGCCACGACAGCGAGTTCTGGGAGTCCTGCTATTGTCGTCAAAGATGGCGGTGCCAGTGGGACAACCCGGCTCTCTATGGCGTTTACAACATCCGATGTGATCACGGTAAACATCCCTGACAATGGAATATTGTTTGAGACAGATGTATATCTTGATTTAACGGCTTGCGATTCCGTTACATTCTTTCTATCGTAGGAGGTATTGTGGCCGCTCCAGAAAGAGTTAAAAGTAAGATGAAGGAGCTTGGGCTGAGCGGTGTTAATAAGCCCAAGAAGACCCCGAGTCATAAAACTAAATCTCATGTGGTCATGGCAAAAGAAGGGGACAAGTATAAGCTTGTCCGCTTCGGTCAACAGGGGGTGAAGGGTGCAGGGAAAAGCCCGAAGACAGCGAAAGATAAGGCACGTAAAAAGTCATACTATGCAAGGCACAATGCCCAAGGAAAACCCTCCAGCAAACTCAGCGCAAAGTACTGGTCCCATAAAGTTAAGTGGTGATGATTGGCGTTACTGGGCGCAATGAGAATTTGAATGATTAGACTGGCTACGAAGGATGATGCGAAGGCTATTGTGAAGATAGCCTTTTTGTTTCACAGGCTCAGCCAGTTTGGTGATGTCACAACTTACAATTTTAAAGATGCATTGTTGTACACCCTGAACGGTATCAAGAACAAAAACAAGTTATGGATGGTGTGCGAGAAAGACTCTGAAGTCATAGGGTTTTTTGTTGCGGGTAAGCATCATCCACCTTGGAACTCAAGTCAAAGTCTTTCCAGTGAAGAATTATTTTTTCTGCTTCCAGAGCACAAGTCACCTCGGATTGCGTTAAACTTTTTTAAGGAGTGGGAAAAATGGTGCGTAAGTCACGGTGTAGTCCAGATGTCATTCACTCCTACATCGTTTGTTGATGACAACCTCAATCGGTGGGATGGGTTTTGCAACCACATCGGTTTTAAGAAAGGTGGCATCTACTACAAGAAGGTCTTGACCAATGAAGTTTAAATCAATATGTCCATCGCTGAGTCCTGACGCACTTGATGATTTATTTATCAGGACGATGTATTGCTTCGGTGATGATGGCGGCGGTGGCGGCGGTGGCGGCGGTGGCGGCAGTAAATCCGACAGCTATGATGACTATGATGGTGGTCGCTTCAATGATGATGACGCCGGATTTGATGACGGTGATACTGGTGACACGGGTGGGTCTGATGACGCAGGATTTGATGACGGGGACACCGGTGATACCGACAGCGATGATGAGTCCTCTAGAGGTGACAATGATGATGATACGTTTGTTGGTGACGAGGTAGATCTCACAGATTCAGAGATTGACAATATCGTAGATGACATCATCGATGATTTTGTTGGTGATGAGATAGATTTCAGTGATTCAATCACTGGGGATGAAGCTGAAGAATTTATTGATTCTCTTGTCAGTGATGACGTATCAGGCCTAGAACAAGAACTAGGCTCCATAGCTAATCTTAACTTTGATGACTTAGAAGATGAGTTCGATGAGGGAGATGTTGGAGGTACGCTGACGGATGCAGAAATCGAAAAAGCACTTGATGATATTGATCGGGGTTTTACTAAAGAGGCAAGAATAGATAACGCAGTTGAAGCATATAAAAACAAGGGTCCTTTCGATAGAAAGGTGACAATGGACTCGACCCAGCCAGACGTTATCCAAAATCTTAGAGAAGAGCTAGGCAGTAAGACTGTTGATGAAATAGACGATTTTACTAAAAGCATTGGCGGGCTAACTTTGGATGAGCTTGCCGCTGAAGCACCAGATAAGTCCGATTCATCAATAACTGAGGCTGAGATTGAGGTCGAGCCTGAGTTTGAAACCCCACCGAGAGATATAACAGACCCGAACGCCCTCGATACCGAAGAGTTACTTGCAGAGATAAGGGGCGAAGGTACAGCAGAGTTTGGGGATGGCTCCCAGACCTATCAACAAGAAATCCCTGTAGAAGTCAATGTCCCTGAGGTCACGTCTTATGATTCGGATGATGCAGATGATGAGACATTACCGGCGCCTGAGCCAGAGGATATTTTTGTTGGGGATGAGGTCGCTATTCCGACAGATACCTATGATGACTACGATGACGTGTTTGGCGACCCCAGCGGCACAGATCCTTTCGTTGGTGAAGAGATTGCCTCCGAAGGTAATGTAGTCTCAACCACGATAAATGATCTCATCAATGCGGTTTTATCTGTACCAACTCCCGGCAGTTTAATACTTGAAGGGATATCTAAAGAGTTTCCTAAAATCGCTCAGGCAATCAAGGAGGGCACCTACGATCCTGAGTTCGATTATGGCGATGTAGATGACATCACGCTCGATGAGAGAGTTTCTTATATCAGTCCCAACACGGGAGAGCTGAACACTAGAAACTTCAACATTGGGGATGACGAAAGAGATCAGCCGTATGTGGACACGTATGTAAACGGTAAGTTTACTCGCGTGTATGGACCTATAGAGAACCTGTCAAAACAGTTTGACCCCAGCGAGATACGCGGCGTTGATTTTGATGAGGGTGATGTAGCTAACACGATTCCAATTATTGACGAGTTACCCATACCAGAGGAAGCGCCTGAAACAGACTTCAAACAGCTTACCAGTGATACGTTTTCTCAAGCAGATGAACCGTTTGTAGGTGATGAGATCGCTGTCGAGCCTGAAGACATCGATGACATCGTAGCGGATATAGAGATTCCATACCCTGAGCCCGAGCCTGAACCTGACGACCCGTTTGTTGGCGATGAAATAGATTATTCGGACGATGATGAAGAGGATCCATTCGTTGGTGATGAAGTGTTTTATCCAGATGAACCAGATCCAGTAGTGCCTGTGACGGGCGGTGGCGGCGATGACACCTCCACTCCAACAGAAACCGCTCCGTCTTACGTAGCATCACCGTACAGCGGATTGTTTGGAGACTCTTTACAGTACAATCCCTTCGAGGGCCAAGATCCGTTTGAGTACGATACCCCTACGGTCACCGACCCATTCAGGCCGGAAGAACTGTTCGGTTCATATACGTTGTCGAACGATGTGGCTCAGGGATTAGCGGATCTAGTCAATGCAGGTTATGCACCTGAATACCTTGAACCAATATCCCAGATGGACGAGGCAAGGAGAGAGCAGGAAGAGATCATGGCGTTGATTGGCGCTCAAATGCCTACGGGTACGCCTGTCTCGGATGAAGACTTCCAGTACTTTGAGCTTTCTCCCATCGAGGAAGCGGAGCGTTTAATAGCGGAGTTAAACAATGATCAATCGTAGCAGTATGTCTAAACAGCTCACTGGCAAGATGGCCAAAGGTGGTAAAGTAAAGAAGAAGGCAAAGAGCAAGGTCAATGAAGCCGGTAACTATACAAAGCCCACACTACGCAAGCGACTCTTTAATGAGATCAAGGCAGGCGGAAAAGGAGGCAAGCCGGGTCAATGGAGCGCAAGAAAAGCTCAGATGCTCGCTCAACGCTATAAGAAAGCAGGCGGAGGTTACCGCGACTAATGGCCAAGAAAGCGTCCCAGAAATCACTCGACAGTTGGACAAAGCAAAAGTGGCGTACCAAGAGTGGCAAGCCATCTACACAAGGCTCGAAAGCTACAGGGGAGCGCTATCTACCGGAGAAAGCTATCAAGGCTCTTTCATCAAAAGAATATGCGGCTACGAGTCGCAAGAAACGAACAGACACCAAAAAGGGCAAACAGTTTTCGTCACAGCCTAAGAAGGTTGCCAAGAAAACAAAAACGTATAGGAAGAAGTAATGGCTGTTATAACGCCTGATCTGCCAGAGATATTCGAGGAAGCTTATGAGAGAGCAGGACTTGAGATGCGTTCTGGTTATGATCTCAAGACTATAAGACGGTCCTTGAACCTCCTAACCCTTGAATGGCAAAACAGGGGTCTGAATCTGTGGACTATTGAGCCCGGAACTATTAGCCTTTCTTCTGGGACGGAAACCTATACGTTCCCTACCGACACTGTAGACGTAATTGAGATGACACTACGTACAGGATCTGGTACGAATCAAATAGATCAGAATGTGGAGAGAGTGAGTGTATCTACGTATTCTCAACAAACTAATAAGAACACGACAGGACGGCCCGTACAAGCGTTCATTAGGCGCTTGGCAACGTCAACGACTGTTACGCTGTGGCCTGTGCCGGATTCAACTGAGTCTTATACTCTTTCGTATTTCCGTTTGCGTGGAATCGAAAGCATTAGCTCGGGCGTTACGGGTACGGCTGACATGCCTCCGCGATTCGTTCCTTGCTTGGTTGCAGGGCTTGCCTACTACGTTGCGATGAAGAGACCAGAGGTAGCTGAAAGAGTTTCTGCTCTCAAGCAGGAATATGAGTTTCAGTTCGAGTTAGCCGCAGGGGAAGATAGGGAAACATCAAGCATACAGTTTGTTCCGTTCAATACTTTTTATGGGGCGGGTGGCTGATGGCCGTTTATGCAAAGGCCAAGAAAGCTTTCGGGTTTTGTGATAAGACTGGGTTCAGGTATCCACTCAGTCAGTTAGTAACAGAGATCAGAAATGGCATTCCAACAGGATTCAAAGTTGGTTTCGATGTGGTTGATCCAGATCAGCCACAAAACTTCCTTGGTCGGATTAGGATTAATGACCCTCAAGCTCTACGCGACCCCAGACCAGAGCGGAAAATTGAGCCGGTCACATTCAAGTATCCAGCGCTCGACCAAGAAACATTAGAACCATTCGGGCCACCAGATCCACTACACGTAACGGCGGGCGCTGTTACAATAGTAATATCATAAAAGTTCACATGCACTTTTTTGGAGAGAAGAAGCAATGATGAAGAAGACAAAAGGTTATGCCAAGGGTGGCATGAAGAAGAAAACGAAAGGTATGGCTAAGGGCGGTAAGCTCAAAATGGTCGATAAGGGTGGCAAGAAGGTTCCATTCTTTGCGGCTGACGGCAAGGGTAAGATGGCTGGCGGCGGCATGGCCAAGAAGACCAAGGGCTACGCTAAAGGTGGCGCTATGAAGAAAACTAAGGGATACTCCAAGGGTGGAGTTGCTCGCGGTACAGGTGCGGCAACAAAAGGAAAGAAGTTCACTCGGGGTGGCTAATGCCGTATTTAATCTCCAACGTGCCCAGCTTCAAGTGCTGGGTGCGTAAGGAGTTCACCTGTAATCATCAGGATTATCATGGTGAGTTCATTCATGCGTTGGCTTTTGCAGTCAACACAATTCCAGACAGATCTCTGAGCTTCCAAGTTGTTTTCACAGGATGTGAGATTGACTCGGAAGGCGGTGAAAATGTTCACGGAGGAGCAATGTGGGCAAGGATGCCCATCCAAGCTCTTGTCGCTGATATACATTTAAATGAGTGGCCTGACCGGATGGAGGATCATTTGTGTCAGCCGTGGGACTGTGAGTCTAGGAATCACTCAGTCATAGTCATGGATAGGGTTAGCTCTAGTCCGTGGGTCGCCAAAATTAACAGCGAGTTTTACGAGGCTCGATATATGTTCACTGTAGATTACACGGACCACGAGATTGCCGACTCTCCTGATCAACATAAGCAATCGCATGTGCTCTATCTTACTGAAGGTCCTTGGACTGGTAATATCGTTGCACTGCCCAACAATCGAGTCAGAGCAACGTCACCTGCCCTGTGGCGCACAGGCGAGGGCGCACCAGATTTCACGCCTAGTCAATATACCCATTCAGCAGAGGGACATTCGAGTTATACTGATCCAGACATAACATTCAATAATCTATATCAGGATTCGTGATGAATTACTCAGAGCTGACTCAAGCGATCAAGGACTATACAGAGAACGAAGAGACAACTTTCGTTAACAATATTCCTGTTTTTGTTCGTCAGGCAGAAGAGCGCCTGAACCGTTCTGTCATCATCCCTGAGTTAAGGAAGACATCCCAAGGCACATTTACAGCGGGCAACAGATTTCTATCCAAGCCCACTGACTTTCTTGCAGTGGCCTCTATTGCTGTCTTAGATGGGTCAAGCAACTTTAACTATCTTCTACCTAAAGATGTGAACTTCATAAGGGAGGCGTATCCAGCAACAGCGACTCAAGGATTGCCAGAGTACTATGGTCAGTTCAGCGATGGATCTATAGTTGTAGCACCAACGCCCGATACAGGCTACACAGTCCAGTTGGCTTATTACTATGACCCACCATCAATCGTCACGTCTTCTACAAGCTGGTATGGAGATAACGCAGAGACTGCATTACTATATGGCTCATTGATTGAGGCCTACACCTTCATGAAAGGCGAAGCTGACTTAATCAATCTTTATGGGCAACGATACGAGGAGGCGGTCTCGCAGTTAATGGTCCTTGGTGAGGGTCGTCTCAGAAGAGACACTTACAGGAACAACGAGCCACGACCACAGGTCACATGAGTATTTCTGAAACATCCGATACCCTAGTAGGGACGCCTACTATAGTTGCGACATCCAATCGAGGACTCAACCCAGAAGAACTTGCCGGATTGGCTGTAGAAAAAATAATGCATATATCATCTGGTGCAGATCCAATCATCAGGATGCAAGCAGAAGCCTTTAAGGAACGATTGCGTGTCTTGTTGGTGGGATACTTTGAACAAGCCCAAAAATCAGAGCGAACTACGTTGTATAATCTATTTAAGAGCCAAGGTCATGAAGACATGGCGCAGATTATCAAGAGGCTGTAATGGCAATCACAAACGCAATTTGCAACGTCTTCAAGACTGATATCCTTAAAGGCGTTCATAATTTTAGTTCATCAGGTGGTAACACATATAAGCTTGCACTGTTCACGTCCTCCGCGACACTGAATAAAAGTACAACGGCTTATGCGGCACCTACGAGTGCATCGGCTGATCCAACAAGCACACATGAAGTCACAACGACCGGCACGAGCTACAGTTCTGGCGGCGGTACTCTGACTAATGTCACACCCGCTTTGAGTGGTGATGTTGCCCAGATGGATTTTGCGGACGAAACATTTTCTGGAGTTACTCTCACGGCGAACGGAGCGCTGATTTATAAGAACAGTTCTAACGAAGCTGTTATGGCGGTAGCTTTTGGTGGCGATAAAACAGCCACTTCAGGTGATTTTACTGTCCAGTTCCCAAATCCAGCTAGCGCCACCGCGATCATAGAAATCAACTAGGCGTTTGCCGTGGCCTAAGTAAGGAGGCGTTAGCTTGTCTAATCCAGTCACTGCGCCTCTTATATCTGTCCCTGCCCAGAATAATTCTACGTGGACACAGCGAACAGCCGATATCTCTCAGTATATCGGCCATACCGCTCGCCTAATAATTCTTTATCAATCCGGCTCATCTTTCCGTGGTGACATCCAGCTTGATGACTTCAATATCGGTGGCAACACATTTGACCCCGAGACAGGCACCCATGATTTCCAAGTACAGACAACAGCAGATAACAGTCAGCTTAGTGATGTCAATGATATTTACTCTGACTACAATGCTGTTTCATGGACTGCATTAACAACAGACTCACTCACCCATGAGTCTACTGATTACGGAAAGTTTTTCAGAGATTCCGGCGGCACTCCATCAGGCGGCACGGGCAACACATCAGGCAACACTGGTTCTTTTTATTACTTTGTTGAGACTACCTCGACTGGCTCGAACAATGATGTTTGGCTACGCTCACCTGAGGTAACCATTACTAATGGCACCCTTGAGTTTTACACCGCCCAGAACGGAAGTAACAGTGGACCTATTTATGCATATCTAGAACTCACTGGTCCGGCTGTAAGCGCTGGTTGGGGCAGGGGTACATGGAGTAGTGATGCGTTCGGCACAAACGATTCTGGTGGTGTAACGACAGGATGGGGGCGCAGTACTTGGAGTGATGGCCCTTGGGGAAGGACGGTCACCGCAGTAGCGCTCACCGGTATTCAATCAGCGAGTTCTGCTGGATCTGTAACTGTAGCGGCAGAGGCGAGTGCCTCTCCCTCAGGCATACAGTCATCGAGTTCCGCAGGTTCTGTTTCGGTCGTTGCAGAAGCAAGTGCTTCTCCGTCAGGGATACAATCAGGTTCATCAGCAGGATCTGTTTCCACCGTGGGAGAGGCAAACGTACCTCTTACAGGTATACAGTCGTCCACTTCGGCTGGAAACGTAGACGCAGACCCTGATGCAAATATTACAGGTATTCAGGCTTCAAGTTCCTCAGGATCGGTTTCTGTGCAGGCAGAAGCAAATGTTTCCGCGACAGGTATCCAAGCCACTTCAACAGCGGGCTCCGCAACAGCATCAGCCACTTTTACAGTTGAGTTAACAGGACAGACCCTGCGTACCAGCAATGCAGATCTTGCGGGCGCATTCAACGCCGAGTATTTCGTCCCTACGGATTCAGGAGATCCTAACGTCACAGTTGTTGCTTATGAAGACAGCACCACTGTTTCTTCTGATGGATCGTCTCTCGGAACAATCAGTTCGGCTGGCGGGACACTTACTGTCAGTGCGTCCGATTACGAAAACAAACTGATATCTGCCAACAAGCCAATCACACTACAGAGCGCAAACAATGAAACTACTGGTGTGCCTACATCGTGGCAAGGCACTTCGTTTGGTTTTAGAAATACCAGAACAGGTGTCAGGCTACAATTCAGATCCATATCCGGTACCGCAACAGTTGAGATATTTAAGGATGGGTCACTAGAGACAACACTCAGTGTTCCAGACAACACTACAACTATACAAACCTACGCAGACGATACAAGCAATCCTGAGTATCAAATCTTTTCAGACCTGCCGATTGTTGGTTTCAAATCTAGTAACGCTAGTTTTGCAGACACGCATCCTCTATTCCCTGCAACCAGAGAAATTTACGGCTTTGCTTCAGGCAGTGGAACGGTCGTTAAAGTTGAAGACTATGGATCGTCAGCCAGTTACGTAGAGTTTCGCTCGAACAATCAAGGCGGCACATCTAGCACAATAAGCACGTTTAAATCCACGGGGGGAACCGCATCAGATTACACCGGTCCTTCTGTCCGTGTTGTAGCAGGAGCCGATGTAGCAGGTTTTGCGATTAGTGATGGCGATGGTGGAGAGAAGACAAGCTGGATACCTGAAGGGTGTTTTGCTCACGAGTTTAGATTAATCGAAGCCGCAGAGTTTCTCGCCATCATGGGTGCGCCGGGAACTAAAGGTCGTAATATTAACGTCTTTGACTCAAGTGGTAACCTGATTGACACGGTTCAACTTGATGCAGATACGACAGATGCAGATTTTCCGACTAAGTTTCAATTAGTTTCTAACTCTACGACAGACTCTAACCTCACGCCGATTGCGAAATCCTACGATTTGACCGCTGGTATGCGGATCGTGTCGGAAGTTCCTGTCGGAGTCATTGTCGAAGACAATAGCAGTGACAACGAAGAAAACCTGTTTGGACTGAGATTCTTCAATGGTTTTGTAACTGGTGAAGCAATTGCTTCGGCAACAGGCATTCAGTCAGCTAGCTCAGCGGGGAGTGTGAGTGTAGTAGCTGATGCCAGCGCTTCCTTAACAGGTATACAATCGACAACTAGCGCCGGAGCTGTAGATGCAGATCCTGACGCAAACATTACGGGCATCCAAGCAAGTAGTACAGCAGGAAGTGTCTCCGTAGTCGGTGAGTCAAATGTATCACTGACTGGCATACAGGCTTCGAGTACAGCGGGCGACTCTTCTATCTCAGCCGATGCGAATACATCGACTACAGGGATACAAGCAAGCTCATCAATCGGTACTTGCACTGTAGCGGCAGAGGCCAATACTTCTCCGTCAGGTGTACAAAGCTCTTCTTCCGAAGGATCTGTGACGGTAGTTGGCGTAGCGAATGTATCTACAACAGGTATACAGGCAACGAGTAGTGAGGGCGATGTTTCTGTATCAGCCGATGCAAGTACAGCGCTCACAGGTATTCAGTCTTCCACCAGTGCTGGTAACGTAGATGCAGATCCTGATGCAAACATAACAGGTATACAGGCAACAACCTCAGCGGGCACGGTTTCGGTCCTCAATGACATGACGGTATTCCCTACAGGAATACAGTCGGCTACCACCGCTGGTAATGTAGATGCAGACCCTGACGCTAACGTAATTGGCATACAGGCGTCCTCCTCTGCTGGCTCTGTGTCTGTCTCCGCAGAGGCAACGACATCACCCTCTGGGTTGCAATCTTCAACATCCGAAGGAAGTGTCTCACTTACTATCACATCATCGTTTACGACAACGGGAATCCAATCTGCCACTTCGGAAGGTGATACTTCAGTGTCAGCAAACGCTGATGTTGACACGACAGGAATACAAGGATCAACAGCAGTAGGTTCTGTGGCCGTCTCGGCGCAGGCCAGCGTTACCTCCACAGGCATACAATCTGCAACGACCGCTGGCGGCGTTTCAGTATCTATAAATCAGACTGTCGTGCCTACGGGAATACAGGCTTCCACAACGGTTGGTTCTGTTACAATATCAGGGAGTGCTAATGTTGTTCCGATAGGCATAGCATTAGTAATCTCGGCTGAGTCTGCCAATGTCTGGGGCCCTGTTGATGAGAGCCAGACATCTAATTTTGTTGCTGTGAATACAGCCCAGACTCCGAATTATTCAGTTGTGTCGGATGGCAACGTCCCCAACTGGTCGGAAATTTCAGGAGCGAGTGATGCTGGATTTTCTCAAGTATCTGATGGCAACACTCCAAATTGGGAAGAAGTAGCATAAAGTGCACATGCACTTTTTTATGAGGAATAAATAATGCCCAGTACCTATACCACAAATCTTGGCGTAGAGAAGATCGCTACTGGCGAGCAGTCAGGAACGTGGGGGACCACGACAAATACAAACCTTGATCTAATAGACGAGGCAGTCAATGGGATTGTAAGCATTACCCTGTCCTCTGCCGGTTCTTCAGGTTCCCCTAATTCACTGCCCGTGACAGATGGCTCATCATCAAATGGCCGAAACAAGTTTATTGAGTTTGTAGATGGAGGAGACTTAGGCGCGACAGCATACGTGCAGTTGACTCCAAACAACGCAGAAAAAATAGTTCACGTCCGTAACAGCCTGTCAGGCAGTAGAGCTATTATAGTTTTCCAAGGGACGTATAACGCATCCAATGACTTCCAGATTGAAAATGGTAAGGACGTTGTACTCAAGTTTGATGGAGCCGGAACCAATGCAACGGTCACGGATGTATTCACAGACCTCGCTGTCACTAAGGTGGATGCGACCACTCTTGCTATTGGCGGCACCGCCGTCACTTCAACCGCGGCAGAGCTAAATATCTTAGACGGGGTTACGGCAACAGCAACTGAACTTAACAAGCTGGACGGGGTTACGGCAACAACAACAGAACTGAACTACGTTGATGTCACCACTTTAGGTACTGTAGAAGCATCAAAAGCGGTGACCGCGAATTCAAGCGGGGAAGTGATAGTCCCCGACAACAAAAGGATACTCTTTGGTTCTGGCTCTGATGTCGGCATCCAATACGATGAAACTACGGATGATCGTCTGGAAATTAGCGGGGGTGAGGTCTTCGTTGATAATACACTGACGGCAAAACGCGGAATCGGAACAACTCTTACCGACACATCAAACACAGGCAGTGTAACGCTTGATTTCTCTGCCAGCCAAAACTTCGTCCTTACGCTGACAGGTAACGTCACTCTGGCAAATCCCTCTACAGAAGCTGTGGGCCAGTCAGGGTTTATTGTTCTCATTCAGGACGGTACAGGAGGCCGAACTGTATCTCTTGGCACAGACTATGAAACAGCGGCAGGAGCGGGTCTCACGTTATCATCAGCCGCGAGCACGACAGATATTGTTCCATACATTGTCGCGGCGTCAGGACGCATCCTGCTTGGCGCACCCCAACTGGCGTTTGCATAATGTTTGATAACTCTCAGTTTTTTGTATCTGGTGCGAGTTTTTATCCGCATCGTATAAATCAGTCGTTGAGATTCAACGATGATGATAACCCCTACCTAGAACGAACAATGGTCACGCCCACCAACAACCTAAAGTTTACTCTTGCATTCTGGTGCAAAAGAGCAAATTTAAGCACTTCTCAAATGATTTTGTCAGCAGGTACGAGCGGTGTCAGTTACATACAGTTTCAAACTGACGACACCATAAAAGTCAGAGGCAGTGGTAATCTCGAAATCGAAACAGTTATGAAATTTCGAGATGTAGGAAGCTGGTATCACATTGTCTTCGCGTATGACTCTGCGCAAAGCACAGATACAGATCGAGTTAAATTGTACGTAAACGGCACAGAAGTAACTGATTTTTCTCCCTACACAAAGCCCGCCCTAAATGAAGCGATTGTACTTAACAGCGCTGTTGTACATCACATTGGTAATTATTCCTTCAATGAGAATTTTGATTTTGATGGCTATCTTGCAGAGATGTACTTTGTCGATGGACAGGCTTTAACGCCCAGTTCTTTTGCGGAGACTAAAAACGATATATGGGTACCTAAACAGACATCAATCTCAACTTTTGGTAACAATGGTTTTCACCTAACTTTTTCAGATAGTTCAGATATTGGGGCCGATTCTTCTGGCGAGGGGCACAATTTTACGCCAAACAACTTCGCCGCAAGCGATGTAGTCAATGACAGCCCAACTAATAATCACAGCACGCTCAATTCTATTCAGGGTGCACACGGAACCACATTATCGGACGGAAATTTAAAGGTTGTTGTTCCTGATAATAAGTCTGTCGGTTCTACAATCGCCCCAACATCAGGCAAGTGGTATGCGGAAGTAACAGTTAATTCGGCAGATTTTGTTTCTGTTGGTGTTTGCGAAGATGGACAAGAGTTCGGCGCTAATCTGAACGCATCAAGCAAAGCATACATGTACTCTTACGTAGGGACAGTTTATAAAAAAGGTGTATCTGATACCAATCCAGCAACATTTGGTGCAACCGATAAAATCGGGATATTCCTCGATTTAGATAATAATAAATTATATTTCAAAAAGAATAATACGGGCATTACAACATCGGAAGGGCAACACGTTGTTGGCTCAACTGGGATAAGTATTGATTCTGGACATGGGTATTATTTCGCCGTGACATCAAATGGAAATAGTGCTGATTGCAGTTTTAATTTTGGCCAAAGCACCTTTACATATTCGCCCGATGGGGGGCATGAAGCATTAAATACATCTAATCTTGCTGACCCATCTATCGATCCCAATGACGATGAAACACCAGATCAATACTTTGATACAACCACATATACCGCAAACAATGGAACACTATCAATTACAACTTTAGAGTTCCAGCCAGATTTTGTTTGGATCAAATCTAGAAGTTTAGATATTGCACATGCATGGTTTGATGTGCTTCGGGGAACAGCAACAGCAGGATCAACGAATACAGCTATTGCTTCTAACAGGACTGATGCACAAGGTAACGGTAACGGAGTATTGTCTTCGTTTGACTCCAACGGTTTCACGGTTGCAGGAGGAAGCTCAGGATCAAATCCTCGCAATCTAGTTAACAAGGGTACAAACACATACGTGGCGTGGACTTGGAAAGCAGGGGGGTCTGGAGTAACTAATAATAACGGAACAGGAACATCTACCGTCAGCGCAAGTGACGAGTCAGGTTTTAGTCTAGTTAAGTATACTGGCAATGGCTCAAACCAAACACTTGGACACGGGTTAAGTTCTGCTCCAGATGCAATATGGATAAAAGAAATTAACAGTACATCCGGTTGGATGTGTTATTACAGTGCTTTAGGCGAAGGTAAATTTTTATCTCTTCATAGCACTTCCGCACAGTCGTCCAGCACTGCGGCTTTTAATAACACTGCCCCAACAACTTCGGTGTTTTCAGTAGGCGGGAGTAATGCTACCAATCAGTCAAGTCAGGATTATATCGCGTACTGTTTTTACAATGTGGATGGTTACCAGAAAATTGGATTGTATGAAGGAAATAACTCGACTGATAATGCGTTTGTTTTTACCGGCTTCCGTCCCAGATTCCTTATGATAAAAAATGTTGATTCAACCGGTAACTGGGGTATGTGGGACACAGCACGTACCACGTCTAATGTTGCAGGTAGCATTCAAAGGGCCGACTTAAGCACTGTTGAAAATACTACGTCACCTAACAACGATGTAGATATACTGTCAAACGGGTTTAAGGTAAGAGGAAACACAGGTGTGTCTGGTGATGCTGTCACTTACGTTTACATGGCTATAGCAGAACAGCCGTTTAAATACTCAAACGCGAGATAGGAGAATTTCATGTGGCAACACAACGGTAAAACAATCAAGGAAGGGAGATCTTGGGTCTCTACCGATGGTATTAAACATCCGTCAAACTGGGCCGTGTGGTCGGACGAGGTAAAAAAATCTTTTGGTCTGGTTCAGGTTGCTGACTCAAAGACTTGGGATAACCGATTCTATTGGGGCTGGGACTCAGAAGAAAAAAACTTGGTTGAAAGAAATATTGACGATGAAGATGCAACGGACGAAAGCGGCAATAAACTGAAGGATGAAGACGGCAATCAAGTTGTCAACTACGGACTCAAGTCTATCGCAATTAGTAACACTAAAACTATTGCGAGAGGAAAGCTATCGCATACTGATTGGTATGTTATTCGGAAATCAGAGTCTGAAACCGCCATACCATCTTCTATTGCAACTTACAGAGCGGCTGTCCGCACCGCGTGTAAAACTATAGAAGATGCGATTACCGCTTGTGATACCCACGCAAAATTCATGGCTCTTCATGAAGTGCCTCTGGATGGCAGTGGGAACCCAACAGGTAACGCACTTATTAGTGACTGGCCCAAAGAAATTTAGGGCGAAGGACCATGTCTCTTACAAAGTTGCAATTCAACCCCGGCATCGTCAGGGAAACAACGTCTTACACAAACGAAGGCGGGTGGTTTGACGGCGATAAGATTCGATTCCGTGCAGGGTTGCCTGAGAAAATAAAAGGCTGGTCTAAACTTTCTGCTAATTCATTTCTTGGCATATGCCGTGGGCTCAAACCTTGGGTAGCCCTCGACTCAACTATTTATAATGGCGTTGGGACAAACTTAAAGTATTACATTGAAGATGGCGGTGTCTATAAAGATATAACACCAATCAGAGCAACAACATCAGCAGGTGATGTTACCTTCTCTGCAACAAATGGTTCATCAGTAATTACAGTTACTGATTCGGCCCACAATGTAGAAACAGGAGACTTTGTCACGTTCTCAGGCGCGGTATCTCTTGGCGGTAATATCACTGCGGCTGTTTTGAATCAGGAGTACCAAGTTGATGAAAGGGTCTCCACTACGCAATACAAGATATCAGCGAGAGCGGCAGGGACGAGCATACAAAGTATTACCGTTAATGGGCAGATTGTTGCTAGTAGTGTTTCTGCTAATTCTTCTGACACAGGGAACGGCGGCTCTTCAACCGTAGGCGCATATCAAATAAACACAGGTCTGAACGAATCTGTTTACTCAGGTGGCTGGGGTGTTGGCACTTGGGGTCGAGGAACATGGAGTTCATCGGTGGATCTTACAAATGAGGCTTTCAAACTAAGACTCTGGTCTCATGATAATTTCGGTGAAGACCTCATTATAAACGTAAGAGAAGGCGGCATATTCTACTGGGATAAATCAACAAACAGTGGTGAGCCTTTTTCCAGAGCAGTGGCTTTGGGCTCAGTTGCTTATAATTCAGCAGGCGACATTGATGCTGGAGTCCCCACACTTGCAACTCAGGTATTAGTTTCTGATATCGACAGACACGTCATTGCATTTGGCGCGGATGATATTGGTGCAGACGGTTCTTCAACTGGTGTGCAAGATCCGATGCTGATAAGGTTTTCAGATCAGAGCAATCCGTTTTTGTGGACAGACGCTATCGAGAATACAGCAGGCTCTTTGGCGCTGGGCAGTGGATCAAAGATAGTTTGCGCCACCGAAACAAGACAGCAGATAATTGTTTGGACAAATAAGGCGCTTTATAACCTCCAATTCCAAGGTCCTCCATTTACTTTTGGCGCCAGCCTTATATCAGAAAATGTCACTATTGCCAGCCCGCAATCCTTCAAGGCTGTTGATGATCTAGTTTTCTGGATGGGTGAAGGCGAGTTTTATTACTACAATGGACAGGTGCAGACGTTGTCATGCTCTGTCAAAGAATATATTTATAGTGATATCAATATTGAGCAGATTGAAAAAGTCACGTCAGGGCTCAATTCTGCGTACAGCGAGATATGGTGGTTCTATCCTTCATCAGATTCCACTACGAATAACAGATACGTAGTGTACAACTATGAGGACAAGCTTTGGTATTACGGAACAATTGCAAGGTCTAACTGGATTGATCGCGGTATCAACAGATATCCTATCGCCGCTGGACTAGATGGATTTCTTTATTACCATGAGTTCGGAACCAATGATGGCTCAACTTCCCCAGAGTCTGCGATTACAGCGTTTATTGAATCAAGTCAGATCGACCTCTCTGATGGCAACGAGTTTGCTTTCATCAGGAGGGTGATACCAGATCTCGCTTTTCCTGAGTCAACCTCATCAACACCAACGGTTGACCTTACGCTCAAGGTGCGTAATTTTCCGGGCTCGAATTACAGCAACACCAACACATCGTCCGTTGTGAGATCACAGACAGTTCCTATAGAGGCGTGGACCGATCAAGCATACGTCAGGTTGCGTGGGCGCTCATTCGCCTTACGTGTCGAGTCCAATCAACCAGATGTCGGATGGAGACTAGGCACAACCAGAGTTGATGTTAGAAAAGATGGGAGGCGGTAATGTCTTCTAACAGAGGGCTAGCTAAGCCGTTTTTTCCCGTAGCGCCTCGAGAGTACAATCAAGCGTATTTCGCAGACCTTGTTAATCAATTTACACTGCTGGTGAATCAATCAAAGAATCCGGGCGATGGTCGCTTTAGTTCTGTGACTATTAAAGACCTATCGTCAGATGATGTGGGCCTTGAGTCTGGAACACTTTATAGGCACGGGACTACGGTAAGGGTATCTGATTTGTCGCTTTCCAGCGTTCGCGGTGTATCCGCAACTAGTACAATAGGTACTGTAACAGTGAGTACACCATAATGGCGAATATTGATAGAGAGATTGGTGAAGTTTCAGCACGACTGACTGCGCTCGAAAGAGATATGGCAGAGCTTCGTGATGACATTAAGTGGATGAGGGATCAGGTCCAGCAGTCGAAAGGTGGTTGGAGGACAATCGCGTTCTTAATATCAGCCTCCGGCATACTAGGCGCATTTGCTACACTGTTATCACAACACATGTGGTTTAAATAAAGTGCACATGCACTTTTTTGAGGATTAAGAAATGATGTATGCACCGGGCTTTGTTGGCCCTAAAGTTTCAGGACCTAATTCAAAAGGTGGTCCAACAATGCCGGTACAGCCAGCAACTCCTGCACAGCCTGTCACAGCACCGACATCAAAGGGTAACGTGCCGTCACCAGATCCAATCACAGATTTCCAATATAAGCCACCAGCACTTGGTGATCAGTTCGGTGACTTTATGGGCTCTCCTGAGTATCAAGCCGTAGTGGATCGGAATCAAGATCGAGGCTTTGGCGTAGAAACTGCGGACATGTATAGGTCAAACGTTTTCCCTGATTATATGGGTTCGTCTTCTCGCATACGCCCATATGAGAATGCATACAAAAACTATCAAGCAAGGATTAATGCTGAGCCTGCTCCGGCTGAGCCTGCACCACCTCCAACAAATGCAGATGTGTATGGTGGAATGTTTGGGTTCAACCGTCCACCGCCTATGCGTAATCCGTTCCGCAATCCAATGATGGGTTTGGGGTTCGGTGGTCAATTCGGAGGTATGGGATTCGGAGGTCCATTCGGCGGCATGGGATACGGTAGCCCATATGGTGGCATGTTCGGGTTTGGTAACCCAATGATGGGTTTTGGTAACCCAATGATGGGATATGGTGGTAGTCCGTTTATGGGCGGTTTGGGTGGATTCTTTAGGAGAACTCCAGATCCACGGATGGGGTTCCGACCTGTTGAGCAGTTCCAAGAAATTCGCCGCTCCTCTCCGTCATTACCAAGGATGACAGGTCTTGGAAGCTTGTTTAGGCGTGGATAGCCATGATCTTCGAGGCAGTCGCGGCAATAGAAGTTGCGAACCAAGCCATACGGGGGATCAAAGAACTCGCGGGGCACGTCACCTCTGTCGGACAGATGGGGAAGCATCTAACTAATCTTGCCGATGCTCACGAGGACATACAAAAACAGGCAGAGGCAGGAGATGCAAACGCATTCTTCCATTTGGAAGAAATCAAGCAACGCGAATACGAGATAAAGCAACTTTTTATTTACGCTGGCAGGGCTGGCCTCTGGACGGACTACCAGACTTTTATACGCAATAGGAAAGAAATAAGGAAGAAGCAACGAGAGCGTGAAAAAGCTCAAAGACTGGCTAAGCGAAAAGCCATCAAGAACGGAATTGCTTATACTGCTATTGTACTTGGTGGTTGTCTCACCGTGGCTGGGGGAATTTGGTTACTTCTTGCAATTATGGCAGTGAAAGGTCGTTGATATGTGGTCTGTGATTGGAATAATAACTATCGCTGTGCAACCCGGCTTAATACAAATAGTGGGTCGTGAAGAGTTTGAGAACCCACAAGATTGTTTTGAAAAAGCAATGGTGTTTATGCAAGACGCAGAGGATCCGCGAGGCATGGCGTGTGTCCCAATACCACCTGAGTGGAAGACAGGTGTATGACAGAACTAGAAAAGTACGACCTTAATGGTGATGGTGTTCTAGATGCTGAAGAACGTAAGCTTATGCTTGAAGATAGGCGTAGGCGTATTGAGGATGATGATAAACAGCGTGATCAGATTCGGGTTATGGTTTGGTTCGCTCTTGCGGGCATGTTGCTCTATCCGTCTGGAATTTTTATTTGTGATCTTCTTGGCCTTAGTAATGCCGCTACTATTCTTGGTAATATCAGTGGCACTTATTTCATCGCAGTTTCAGCTTTAGTAGCGAGTTTTTTCGGCGCGAGTGCTTGGCAGGCGAAGATTAACAAGGGCGATAACCAATGATACAGATGCTGATAGGGCCTGCAATTGAGTTGGCAAAAGATTTTATCAAGGGTAAGGCTGATGAGAAGAAAGCCATACAACAGAGAAAGATAACCACGATACAAAACGATGCCGATTGGGAAAGTAAGATGGCTGGCGCTACAACCACGTCATGGAAAGACGAGTGGTTCACGCTAGTTTTATCGGCGCCAATTATTGCGATAATGTGGGCTGTCGCTACAGATGATCCTGATATTATCGAGCGGGTACATAAAGGGTTCGAGACACTACAGGCACTGCCTGATTTCTACCAAACGTTGCTTTTTATTGCGGTCACTGCTAGTTTCGGGCTGAAGTTCGGGTCTTCCATCTTCAAAAAATAAAGTGCATGTGCACTTTTTGGAGGGACAGTGATTAAGCGAATTCATGTCAATCAGCACAACATCAGGCACAACAAGAAGAATCCTGATGATCCAGTTCCGGTTCTTACCGTCAAAACATCTAAAGAAAATATTAAGTGCAACAGGGTCAAGGTAGATGGGCCCTGTGAAGTTGTATATTCGCCAGACAAGCCACTTTCATGCGGCGCCAAGGTCTGGGTTGAAACTAATTCGGACATAACTGTGGTGGAGTAAACACAGCCGCGCAGTAAAAGGAGTATTTGCGTGAAGGATGATAGGAGCGAACTTCTTAGGGAGACCGCTGAATTATACAAAAAGCACAACGGTAAGGTTTTAGAAGCCGCTAGGGAGATCGGCATACCAAGGACAACTCTTGCAAGCAGGATCGAAACTGCTAAAACAGAGGGTTACATACAACAGGAGATTAAGGTCGTAGATACTCCAGAGGAGGAGTACAAGACAGTTTATCTCAAGCATAGATACGTCATACATCAAAGGCCCAAGGGCGACAACGTGAATTGTCGTGTACTGGCTATTGGCGATTCTCATGATGGACCGGAGATACCAGATAAATCAAGGTTCTACGCGATGGGAAAGTATGCGCGAGAGAATCAAGTTGATCACATAATCCAGATTGGTGACTTTACGTCAATGGATAGTATGAGTACTCACGATCCAAACTGGACCATCAAAGGTCACGACAAGCCTAGCTTCAAAGACGATCTGGCTAGCTTCTCCGAAGCTCTCCTCAGTTTCGATGACGGCCTCGGGGGGTACGAAGTACCGAAGCATATCACCCTCGGGAATCATGAAGATCGTATCGCTCGATTCGTCAATAATAATCCCGAACTCGCTCAACTCCTCTTTGAGGAAGTCTATGGATTGTTCGACAAATTTGGATGGAGCTATAGTCCATTCGGGGAATTCTTCTTCATTGGTGACGTAGGTTTTACTCATGTGCCCCTCAACCAGATGGGTAAGCCCTATGGCGGTATGAACTCAGAAAATTCGATAGCAAGAGACAGCCTGCATGATGTTGTGTTTGGCCACTCCCATAAACGAGTTGATCGAACATTCCCCAAGCTAGGACATAATTATATCACTGTTATAAATCTTGGTTGTTCGATGCCGGATGGGCACGTTGAAGACTATGCTAAGCACTCTGTTACCGGATGGAGCTATGGCGTGTACGATATCACCATTGAAAATGGTAGAATTAAGGAGCAGTCATGGATTCCAATGACTAAGTTGATGAGAGAATATTGTTGATGAGAGAACTCAATAAAATAATCATTCATTGCTCAGCTACGCCAGAAGGTAGAGACGTTAAAGCGGATGAAATTAAGCAGTGGCACAAAGACAGAGGTTGGTCAGACATTGGCTACCATTTTGTTATCGAACTCGATGGGACCATTTGTGACGGACGCCCAGTTGAACGCTCTGGTGCACACGCTAAAGGCCACAACAAAGACTCGATTGGAATCTGCTATGTGGGTGGCATTGATGAGAACGGGAAAGCTAAGGATACAAGGACCGAAGAACAAATATCTAATCTCTTAGATCTTGTTTTGGATTTGCGCCAAACCTATGGCGAGCTATCAGTCCACGGTCATAACGAGTTTTCCAGTAAAGAATGTCCTAGTTTCGATGTGCAATTAGAATTTTCTAATATCGAGGCTCTACTAGACGAAAGAAGTAGGAGTATCTGATGCTACCTTTGCTAGGTGCTTTAGGCGGTAGTTATTTAGGAACAGCCGGTGCGCTCGGAGGCCTCGGCGCTCTAGGCGGTGCCGCACTTGGATCTGGTCTTGGTGGTTTTCTACAGACAGGTAGTCTCCAGCAAGGTTTAGCGACAGGTATTGGTTCTTATTTTACAGGCGGTATATACGGTAATATGGCAGGCAGTGCTTTCCCTAATGCGTCTTTTGCCGGTATGAACGCAGGTCAGTTAGGTCAGGCTCTCGGTGCAGGCTTAGGCGGTATGGCAACGATCCCGCAGGAGATAGAGAGAAGAGCTTCTAAAGATTTGCAGGGCCGTAGCTACGCTAATCAGTTGAACCCATTATCGCTCCGTTTACTTAAAAAGCGACAGGAAGACGAGGAAGAACAGCTCCCGTTCCCAAACATTAAGGGATTCAGGGAAGGAGGTTTGAACAGTTTGACAATGCCGCAACAGTTGAATGACAAACAATTGATCCAAATGGTGCGCTCTGCTGTTGAGGGTTCTATTGATAGGGAGACATCCCTCAAAATATTAGGTGAGTTTGTGAGTAGGTTTGGCAAGGAGAAGCTTGCAAGATTACTCAAGGACATAGCGCAGAAGCGTGAGTCAAAAACAATGCGACCCTCCGAAGGCATGATTGATGGTTTCGGTGATGGCATGGATGATTTCGTCCCAGCCTCTAATGAATCTAATGAAGATATACTGTTATCGAACGAAGAATATATACTTCCTGCTGATTTTGTTTCCGCAGTTGGTAATGGTTCTTCAGAAGAAGGCGGCGAAGTTCTCGATGAGATGGTCGCCAAGGTAAGGACTGCTAAGAATGGCAGACCGGAGCAACCCCCAAGGATTGATCCAAGTGAGTATCTCATTGGATGATATTTACCCTAATACCTGACGATCATGCACTGATTGTCTGGCCGCAAGTTGCGGATAAGCTGGAGAAAGCAACCAAAACAACCGATGGGCGATTTGATAAAATGTCTATATTGGATGAGTTGCTCGAAAGGAGAATCCAATTGTGGGTTGTATACGAAGAGACAACCCCTGTAGCGGCAATAACTACACGCATATTACAGTACAGTCAGTACAAAGCATTATCGATTGACTGGGTTGGCGGTAGCCAGATGAAACAATGGCTTGATGAGGTGTTAAAAACCCTCAAGTCATACGCAAAGGATCAGGGATGCAAGAAGCTGGAAGGCCGAGGCAGAACTGGATGGAAAAAGATTCTCCTGAAGAACGGATGGAATCTTGATTATGTTGCATACGAGGTTGATATAAGCAATGAGTAAAGGAAGTAGCGGAACTACCACAGTGGTTCAGGACACTTTGCCAGAGTATGCACAGCAGTACATCCAAAATATTTTAGCTACTGCGGCAGGCGGCGAGGACGGGCAATCCGGTCTCTACACCAGCCCATACATTCAGTACACCGGCCCACGCATGGCCGAAGAATCTCCCCTCAGAGACAAGGTAAACCTAGGTATCGAACAGCTTGCTGAGGTGGGCGCCCCATACTTTGGCGAAGCTATGGATTTACAGCGCGGAATCATCCGCAGTCTGGAGACACCATCTGAGTTTACTGCTGAGACAGCACAGAAATACATGAATCCGTTTTTGGAATCCACGCTTGAGACACAAAAGCAGGAAGCAATAGCGGATTACCAGCAGAGACTGCCTGAGATGGCAAAGAATGCAGTGGCCGCAGGGGCATTTGGCGGTAGTCGTGCACAATTACTTGAGAATCAAGCGAAAGAAAACCTGCTCGACAGGCTTTCAGGTATAGAGTCCGAGGGACGAGCAACAGCTTATCAGCAGGCACAGGATCTGTTCGATGTAGACAGACGCTTTGCACGGGACAGCTTGCTTGCAAAAGAGGCAGGACTTGCGGGTCTTGTAGGACTTGGTGAGCGCGGTCAGTCATCATTGCTTGAGCGCCTGAGACAGCTCGAAGGTGTAGGCAAGGCAGATGAGGCTCGCAGACAGAGCGAGCTTGATCTAGCTTACGATGAGTTTACCCGTCAAAGAGATTATCCAATGGAGCAACTGGAGCGGTTTGCCGCGCTGGTCAGGGGTATGCCTACCCCAACAAGCCGTATCACTGAAAAGCTTACGCAAAGCAATCCACTTGTTGATGCGCTTGGTCTGGGTATTACCGGCCTTCAGCTTAAAAACCTAGGGGCATTTGGTTAAACATGAACATACTAGAAGTACAAGAAGCCCTGAAGAATATGAGTGAGCAACAGTTGGTGCAGGAGGTACAGCGTCCAAGCGGTAACGCACCTGTATTCCTAGTGGCCACTGAGCTTGACCGTAGACAGAAGATGAAGGCTCGATACAACAAGCAACAACCACCCCAGTCCACCGTAGTGGAAGACCTTGTTGGTGGTATCGGCGCCATGATGCCAATGCAAAAAAGTGCATATGCACCTAATTCTGGTGGGGTAATGAAGTTGCGCGGTGGCGGTATTCCGAGCTTCAAGAGCTTCATGCTCAAGCAGGCCAAAGAGATGGGTGTCGATTTCCCGATGCGTAAAAGATACCCAGACCAATCTCCCGGTCCATTTGATGAGTTGTTCGGGGATGCAGACCGTGTCAGAGAAGGTTTGAATCCGTACCAGTTAGAGGTATATGAAGAAACTGGCCTCACACCAGCGATGGCTAGCAAGATGTTGAGTGACTTCATCCCAAGCTTGAGAGCGCAGGATAGGTCTGGAATGCCTCAGAAGACCCGTGAACAGCTTGAAGAAGCAACCAATAGCACGGTTGAAATGTTGCGTAGTGTTATTGCGGGACGACCTGTTAGAAAGATGGCCGTTGGTGGGCTTGCTGGATTAGCAAGAGCTATTCCTAAGGGCTTTCTCGGTCGGCAAACAGAGCGCTTGTCGGATTTATCCCCGATTCCTAAAGGGCAAGGTATTGTCCCATATGTCGCAGGTACATCCAGAGTTACTAAAGGCGGTGGATACGCTCCTCAAATGGGTTTCTTTGGACCTAAAGGCGGATCACTCGGTGGCAAGTTCTTGCGGGGGGCAACACTGTCAAGCCCATTTGGATTGGGCGCTTTCTTTGCGTCACCGACAGACATGGGAGACGGCACTCTAGCGGGAGCTTATGGTCTGACACAAGATGAGTTCGACCAAGTCTTGCAATACATGATGCAGAATGGCTTGGACTTCCCAACTAGCTCTCCAGAATTTGCGGACCTTGCGGCTCAGTTGACTGGTAAGGATGTCCCGAGACCCCCAAGCCTCGGAGTTCCTGCTGAACAAAGGAGTCAGGAGGCGGCGAGGGTTCAGGCTCAACAACAGGAAGATGAAATCAATAGGAAGCAGGCAGAAACAAAGACCCTGTTCGATCAGATTGCTGAGATGGATGAGCGCAAACGTAAGCAGGCTCTGCAAATGGGTATCGCCAGAGCAGGTCTTGCCGCAGTGGGTCAGCCTAATTTAATACAAGCCTTGAAGGCAGGCGGGAAGGAAGTGCTCGACTCAGTGCAGGAGTCTTCCAAGCCATCAGGTTTGCAGTCATTTATCATCAAAGAAAAAATCAAGAAGATGATTGCTGGCGGTGATAAAAATCTACAGAACATACTCAAGTTTAGACAAGAGTTAGGTAAGTTGTTTGGGGATACGATGGAAGGAACTCCAGAGCGACAGCAGTTAGCAGATCAAATCAAGCAATTAGATTTGATGATTGCACAAATGCTTGGCCTTGGGACAGGGGGAACTTCGTCTGGGATATCATCGGCAGATATAGCCGCTGAACTTGCCAAGCGTTCAAGGTAGTCGGAGGGCCGCATGGCTTTTGATTTAAGTAGACTACGGACGGATCAACTCCTCAAGCTTCAAGGTGTAGGCGGAGACCTCACCCAGCTAAGTACTGAAGAGCTAGAAGAACTCCTCGAATCTCAGGAAGATATGAGTGATCTTGGTGCTGGCTTCCAGAGAGCAGGCGGCTCTTTCAGACAGGGCATTGCTGGACTACTACGTGACATAGCTCCAGAGTACTCAGAAGAATTGTTCGAGTCAGGCGCTAGAGCTATTGAAGAAACACAGCGCCAACGTACCCCAGACATTCCATCATTCAAAGACATCGAAGACCCTCTCGATCTTATCGAGTACACGGGTGAGCAACTAGCCACATCCCTACCTCAGCTTATTGCACAGCTCGGAACTGGTGCAGTTGCAACCAGATTGGGCGGTCCTAGAGTGGGCACCGCCGCCGCAGTCGGGGCCGCAACTCCATTCTTTACCGGCATGAATATCGAGCGCCAGATTCAAGAGCAAGGTATCGACTTCAAAGAGGCAGATGTCGCTAAGGCATTTGGAGTGTCTGTTGGCCAAGGCGCTCTTGATGCACTAATCGGTCGTTACATTGGTGTCTTCGGTCCCGCTAAAGCTGGTAGCAAGATAGTCAAGGCCACAAAGGCAGGTCTTGGTAAAAAGGTTGCCACGGGTGCCGCTCTTGGTGTTGCTGTGGAGGCACCCACAGAAGCCGCTCAGCAAGCGCTTGAGATAATACAAGCAGAAAGCACCTTAAAGAATGGTCTTGACCGCTTAACGTCCATGCCTCCTGAGGTACAGGACGAGCTACTAGAAGCCTTGGTTGCAGGTGGACTTGTCGGTGGAACCATCGGTGGTGCCGCAGGGCCTTTGCGTCCAGACCCTCCTGACATTGCCAAACGCAGGGATCTCGAAGCACACCTCGAAGAGCTACGTGATCAAGTCGCAGAGGATTCTCAAAATCTAGAGCGATTCCGCGCTGAGGCCAGAGAAAGGGGACTGGCAATTCCCCCGGAGAGACGTCTCCCTCTTTTTGATGACTCTGACATTGTTGTCGCGGCGCAGGAAAAACAGGCCGAGGCGATCAGGGCGCAGGAAGAGGCCGCTGTCGAGCAAGAACAAAAGCAACAAGATGCGGTCACCATCCTTGAGGCTGACAATGAACTGAAAGCACAAGAACAGCGGTTCAATGAATTGTATCAACCATTAATAGGGAAGAAGCTCGAAGAGATTGAGATTGCTGATATTGAAAAGTTTGTTGCCAAGGACGATGCAGATCAAGCTCAGTTAGCAAGAGCCCTTGATGCTTTCCGTGCGTACAACACGCTGAAGGCTCAGCGGGCAAGAGCGGCTAAGGCAAGAGAGGCCAAAGCAAAGAAGCGCCAAGCGCTCGAATTACAAAAGCAATCTGAAGAAGAGACCGTTGCGGCAAGAGAACTTGACGAGGCATCTGCTCAGCAGGCCAAGGTAAGGGAGGAGGTCCTACAAGACATTATTGGCTCAAGCCCAGATGTTGTTTCTGTTGGCAGTGAAGTCCAATTATTCCAGACAATACTGCGTAACGCAGGTATGGACCCAACTCTCACAGCGACAGAGACCCGTCTGATCGAGCGCAGGAAAGACTTCATTGATCCTCCCTTTGTCGATACGAGGACTCCTGAGCAGACCAAGAAGGGCCAAGCAGTCGGTGTCCGCGAGAGCCTGAAGAGACTGACCTCCCTGCAATCACGCAGGCTGGCAGAAGCTAACGCAATTCAGATCAGAGCGAATGCCCAAGATGCTATCAACCTAGGCTACACCCCCGAGTTTATGGACAGGGTCCGTAACATCGCCAAGTCTCTGAGACAGGATCTATCAAAGATTGGGCTTGAGGACGTGGCGCTCAAGATAGGCGGTGCAATTCAAGGAAGCCCAGAAATCGAGGGCGCGACTGATATCGAAAAAGATAGTGGTCGTGTCTCTATATCCCTAGCCGCACAGATTTACAACCCTCAAATGACTGACGAACAGCTCAAGGCAAAGCTGAAAGAAGTCATGAATCACGAGACCATCCACGCTTTGCGTATGCTGGGTGTCCTGAAAGAGCCTGAGTATAAGTCGCTAGTCAAGGTGGCCAAGGAGCAGAAGTTTGTTGATAGGTCAGGGAAGGCAAGACTATTCTCATATTTTGACAGAGCACAGGTTCTGTACGCAAAGGATGAAAAAGGTAATGCCTTGCCAGAGTCTCTTCAAGAAGAAGAGGCGGTAGCTGAGTTATTCCGTGACTGGGCCGCAGGCCGTAAGAAGATCGCAGGTAAACCACTCAATCTATTCCAGAAGATCATCAAGTTCTTCAAGGGTCTTGGCAAGAGTCTTGACAGCGAACAGCTTTCTGACGCCAATCGAATCTTCCAGAGCATCGAGTCAGGAGAGATTGGTTCAAGGGTCAGGGACAGAAAAGGTGCAGATGCACTTTCTCCGATGCAATCGAGAAGAGCAACGGCTGATTCACCTGCCTTCTTCAACGCAACACTCAAGCAACTACAACAGCTTAAAGATAGGTATGACTATAATGATGGCACTTCTGGTTACGCTGTTCGTATGCCAGTCGAAGATTTCATGACACTCACATATGGTGTGGGTAAGGTTAATAAGCAGGATGTGGATAGAGTTGCAAAGGCGTTCCTAGAACGAAATCCTACCAATGATTTGTCAGTCATGGTGAGTAAAGAGGATTTAGATCCTGACGCAGTGACGCAACCGCGTGAGGCGTTCGCAAGATTTGATCCAGATAAAGTAGACTCACAAAATTACATGGGCATACCTTATCTTGAAATTAGATTTGATGAAGCGGCTCAAGATCTCAAGGTATACGGGCATGAAGGAAGACATCGCACTGCCCTAGCGGCAATCGATGGGGCAGACACTGTTCCTGTACAGATTGAATATAAAGAGTTTTATAAAGACTATGATTATAAAAAACGAGTTGGTGAAATCCCACGCGACCAAGAAATGGATTACAAAGAATTTGCAAAAGGCAGGAACGTAGTACAGCAGTACTATAATAATCCGCTAGCCCCAGCCTTTGCAGACATAGACATCGATCCGTTTGGAGCTGACCTGCCACAGGGCGTTCCCATCTATTTCAAATTCAATGAAGAATTAGACAAGTTGATCGGTCCTAAGTCTGACCCATTGTATCCAGATGATGCCGAAGGGACGGCCAAGTTTTCCAAGCGCATAGCACTCGATGAATGGTTGAAGAACTCTGCTATTAAGGAGCCGGTTTACCACGCAACCATTGATTCTTTCCCAGCTCTGAATCCTGACGAGACGCAAGACAAGGCTGTGCATTTTGCCCCTGACATAGAGACTACAGATGGCAGGCTCGAAGAGATTTTCCAGCGTGAAGTTGTGCAAGAGCTGGAAGACGGGACGTTAATGTTCCCCCGCAGGATCACAGCTAGAATTCAAATGAACAACCCCCTCAGACTGCCATTCGATCTTGGTAACTGGGGAGATGATAACTTGTGGCGCTCTGCGCTTGAAGATAATTCCTTCATGTTCACCCAGAGATATAGGAAAGAGCGCATGGCGAATATTATTCAGTCGCGCCCTGACATACAGAAGGTCAAGAAGAAGCTTGCCGAGTATAGAAAAGAATTCCCTAACGAGCCTCTTGATGCAGAATCAATTTGGTTAGCCATAGATAGCTCTGGGTTTGACGGGATAATTTACACAAACATGGGCGAGGGATATGGCTCGGATTCCTATCTGGTGTGGAATCCTAACCAGATATATGTAGAGGAGATCGAACCTCTCGACTACGGTGACTTTGAGTTTGCCTTCCAGTTTGATGACCCCAAAGAAAGCATGACACCCGAAGAACTTGCTGAGGTTTCTACACGGCCAGTCATGGGACTGCAAGGTAAGTTCTTGAGTCCAGAGGATGTCGGGGAGTTAGCAAGAGACAAAGATCTGTTTGAAGAAAGGAAGCGGCAGTTCTCAGGTATCAAGGGAACTGAAGAGATCAGAGATCCTCAGCGGATGTTCTCAAGGAGAGGCCCATCAATGTTCGGGGCTTTCTCCAGAGCAGGGCAACAGGAACTAGATTTCGTTCTCAGTAAAAATCAAGAAAGGCTTTCCCCTGATTTCGATATACCTGTTCCTCCTATTGCGGTAGCTCAGGGTTATTCAGAAGAAAAGTTTATCCATGTTGGCCCTGAAGGCATTACAGACTATGACTTTGACGGCGAGAGAGCAAACGCAGGACTCTCGCCAGAGGGTATATACACGTCAATGAATGATTCAACCTCTGATATGTATGCCGATAGGTTGAGGGAAAGGGGGGTTAGACCGTTCAAGTACGAGCTGACTACAACAGCTAGGAATATTTTTGTACTGAATCAGGATAAGCCTAATAGAGGTATGATCGATGCGTACAGGAAGAAACTCGAAGAAGATTTTGGAAGTAATACTGGGTACATAGATTCCAAGCTGAACGATTTCATACGCACTGCCGTCCCCCCAACAGACATGACAAGGAAGGAGAGGTCTGATATCTATCGTGCTGGAGGGGCAGAGATTCTCCTAGATGGTGAAGATTTTGTTTTTCTGAACAGCAATCAAGTTCGGGAGGTAACAGCAGATTTTAAACCCGAATCGTTAGGGCGCTCTGGACTGTTCCTCTCTCGCAGAACTCCTGTTATTGCTGAAGACAATCCGTTCGACATAGACATGGGGCGGACTACTCTTCCTCTGTATCCAGATCCTGTAGTGGATGAGAGCGGCAAGATTACAGGGTATCGTTTAACAAACGGAGAGCAGTTCAAGCCAAACTCTGTGAAACTTACAGACGCTGTCGCATATCTTGGTCGCAAGGTATCTGATGTTCTGGGTACAACAGATAAGGTTCCTTACACAGATGACAACGTAGAGCCCCTCGCGAAGATCATGGCGACAGAGGCGGTCAAGGCGCTCGAATCAGATAACAACGCTATTGGCTGGTACGACAAGCAAGTCCAAGCCGCAAAGAGAACACTCAGTCTAGTCGAGCCACGTATATTCGAGACAGGCAGAGACGAGACAGCTTTCGATTGGGCGCTTGCTGTGACATCAAACGGGCAGGCAGTGACAGACAACTTTGCTTACGCACTTGAGGCGTTCCGTTTCTACAGAGATAAGGGTAGGTTCCCAGTAAAAGAATGGAAGAAAGGTGGGGACCGAAAGAATCAGATGCAGAGTGCTTTTGTTTTCTTCAATGAGTATCAGAAGCTGTACGAGGACGGTAGTGTTACCAAGCCAATCGATCAGTTCCTTGACTCACAGTTCACAGTGAAACAACTGCAAGCAGTGGTTGATGATATCAACCAGCGATTCAATACCAAGATCAGCGTCCCAGCGGACGAGCTTGTGGACACTGTGGTGTTCGGTTCATACATCGCAGGTCCCAAGATTGGACAAGGTTTCTATCAGAACCTGAGGGGTAACCTCGATCCACTCACGATGGATATCTGGTGGATGCGTATGTGGAACCGTTACGTCAACCGCCCTTTCGCAACAGAGGCAACGCCAGAACAGTTAAGAACACTGCGTGGCAAGATACGGGGCGTCATACAAAACAGTCGTGACGAGGTGATACAGGAAGTAGTGCAGGATGCTTTGCGGGTT
>Ga0181380_1000055_pt1 | contig 42566 bp, 53 predicted proteins | sample 3SPOviralmetaG_FD_130116 | JGI IMG/M metagenome (GOLD analysis project Ga0181380, IMG submission 130116) | Marine viral communities from the oligotrophic San Pedro Time Series (SPOT) site, San Pedro Channel, CA, USA - 3 SPOT_SRF_2009-08-19 | ecosystem: Environmental > Aquatic > Marine > Strait... | reverse complement strand
TGGCAGAAATAAGAGAAGCCGGACGCTCCGGCACAAGAACAAATTGGACATTCAGTTTTGTGCGTGAGATTGGCGAGACAGGTGTTCATGTCAGCTACATTCTGAATGAGAACTATGCGTGTGAACCCGAAGAACCAAACCAAGCTGGCACATTCATTGAGCAGTTGACCGCCGATGGTTTGCCGCGAGGAGCTGATGGCGAGAAAGTGCCTCACCCCACGATACCTAACGTCTATGTCGGTTTTGATAATTACGCACTCAGCGAAGGCCGAGTAAGATTAAGTGCAGAATGGTCCGAAGGAGAGATCACCAGCGACCAAGCTGACGCTTACGTCAATTGGTTACAGACTGAAAACTTTGGTCTCGATATTGAGAACATCCAACAGACCCCGACATCTATTAGCTGGGAACAGGTGACGCATGACGAGACTGGCGGTCCTTACAACCTGATCAAGTATCAGCCTAACTCACAATTTAAAGTAACGATCGTTTCGGACATAATAAGCATGGTCTGTTTTCTGCGGCAGGAGAACCAAGCCGATGTTTGGAACACCTGTTCGTACAGCATTAAAAGTGGTGAGGTTTTAACCATAAACAAACAAGGCACTGAGTGTTGGCTTGCTTTTGTCGGTCATGACTTTACTGCTGACGCCCTTCCAGTAGCAATGGGAGACGTTCAAGAATTTCTTACTGACGAAATAACAATAACAAACACTGCACCAGGAGTCAGAAAAGTAGGGATGCTATGGAAATAGATGGGGCTTTATTTTGGAACCTTGTATTAACGCTAATCATAGCACCAGCAGTGTGGGCATTCAGGAACATGGCAGCTGAAGTAAAACGCCTAGACATTTTATTAAATAGAACCCGCGAAGATTTCGCGACTAAAGAAGAGCTACGTGAAGACATAGATAGAGTGCTTGAAGCACTTCATCGAGTAGAAGATAAATTAGATCGAGTATTAAGCAGGTAAAAAATGGATCCAATTAGTGGCGGACTTGCTGGTCTCGCACTAGTTCAAAAATCTGTAGAATTTATAAAATCGAATATAAATACAGTAAATGACATACGTGACATCGCCAGCACAATAGACTCTGCGTTTGCCGGCGAGAAACAAATACAAAAAGAGCGCTTCGGCACAAAATCAGTAATAGGCCAACATAAAGATGCAGCTACTTCGGTTATTGACGCGAAGCTAGCGCAGGAACAACTCCATGAGCTTTCTGTATTAATCGATAATCGTTTTGGTTTCGGCACGTGGAGACAGATAATCAACGAAAGAGCAAAGCGCATTGCAGACGAAAAAGAAGCAATACGTGCAGCAAAGCAAAAAAAGAAGAAGGAGCGAGAACAATTTCAGGAAAATCTAAAAATTTTATCCATAACAATCGGCTGCGCCGTAGCCGTAGCTTTAGGCCTGATATTAGTTATCGTTATGTAAAGGACGCTATGAATATTGATGCACTAGTAAAAGATCTTCGTAGACACGAAGGCATGAGAAATTTTCCGTATAAATGTACGGCTGACAAGCTGACTATTGGTATCGGTAGAAATATTAAGACGTCGGCATATCAGATGACGAAGCTGATTATATGCTTAAAAACGATATACAAAGGGTACAGGAAGATTTAGATCGCAACGTATTATATTGGCGCGAGTTCCCAGAGCCAGTGCAGCGCGCACTAGCAAACTTTGTATTTAACGTAGGCATCACACGCGCTTTGAGATTCAAGCGTATGTGGGCTGCACTACAAGAGCTTGATTTTGACACGGCAGCTGAAGAGCTACTAGACAGTAAATACGCTAGCCAAGTTGGAACACGAGCTAATGAACTAGCTAATTTAATACGGAGTGCAACATGATACAGGCGCTTTTAGGTGTCGCCGGTAATATTGCCGGGGCATATATGGAAACTCGTCGCATAAAAACTGAAGCAAAAAGCAGAATTAACGAAGCTAAGACGATAGCAAAAATTAAGCAAATTGAGCACGAAGCAACTTCAGCAGCAGACTATGACATCGAGGCACTAAGGCAAACACAGTATAGCTGGAAAGACGAAGTAGCTTTAGTTGTCGTGCTTGCGCCCTTCGTAGGCAGCTTTCTTCCGTGGACACAAACTTATGTCGCACAGGGTTGGAAACATTTAAACGAGCACGCTCCTGATTGGTACACCTATGCGTTTCTCGGAGCGATAGGCGCTAGCATGGGCATCCGCTGGGCTGTATCACAGTTTGGACGCAAATAACTAATTCAATCCCTTTCAGACGCAAAAAACACTGCTCCATGGTTCACACTGTGGACCGGTGTTTTTTGGTTTTAAGGAAAGGAATCAAAATGAAACTGTCTAAACTTAACGATAGATGTATCGAACCTTTGTGGAAAGACTGCAAAGGTTTCAATATATTTAAGTCACAATTAAGTCGTGCGGTGAAGTATCTTAATGATCCTGATATCAACGAGATTAATACAGAGATGATAGATAACTTCGTCATCCAGTTAGAAAATACTATATCGCACAAAGGCAAACCTCTCACGAACAGCACAATTAATCGAAACTTAAGTGTGCTTCATAGCGTATTAGATTACGCTTACAAGCGTGAGTGGCTTGAAAAAAAGCCGCACTTTACCTGGAAGACTGAAAATCAGCATAGAGTGCGGTGGCTTACAGACAAAGAGGAGCATGACTTACTACGAGTTATGCAAGAACGCATTAACAAATGCACAAATCCTCTAAAACTGCACATGTACGAGCAAGCTCGCGCAGCAGTCATTATCTTGACTGATACTGGCTTGAGGCGGGGGGAGCTATTAAATTTGCAACCTGACAATATTGATGGAGACTGGTTACGTCTCTGGAAAACTAAGACAGGTAAACCGCGGTCGGTCCCTATGACCCCGCGAGCAAAAGCTCTTGTAAACGAGTTTGTACCGTTTATCATAGAAGACTGGCGTCTATATTATTTTTGGTGTCGTGCCAAAAAGGACATTGGTCTTGAACATGACGAACAGTTTGTACTGCACACGTTAAGACATAGCTGTGCAACTCGTTTGTTACGCAAGACGAAAAACATAGCTATGGTGCAAAAGATGTTGGGTCATTCTAAAATTCAAACAACGCTACGTTATGCGCATATTGATGATGATGACCTATTTGAAGCGGTGAACTCCTAAATTCAAATTAGAGTTCATGGTGGCGACACGGTATCCAAAGTAAACGTAAAGTTTTACAGCTGGATAGAGTACTTGACTACGAATCAAGGGGTCGGGAGTTCGAATCTTCCCCGGTGCGCCACCTTTTCACACAATCAGACATTTTCAGATCACACAGCTAGATAGTCGCACTATATATCGGCTTTAGTGTTTCTTGTATTTACATACGAACCAACGACAAATTGATGCATCGGCGTCAATATGCCGCTGGCTTTTGTGTGCACTAAAAAGCCGCTCTTTAGTGAACACTAGTCAATCACTATTATTTTTTTGGGGGCAAACATGCTGACTGAAGAACTTATGCTTGAAGACGGTGCGGAAAGGTACCGAAAACAGCAAGAACAAATTAAAGCTGCAGGTATCTTAGGATCTGTAGAAACTAAATTAACTGCAGCCACGATGGCCGAGGTTTGTAAGTGCCTGAATCAAGACTTAGAATTTACAACACCAATAAATAAAAAACCATTTTGGTTTTATCCGCTTAAGACTTTAGATAATGGAGTGTCGGCGTACATAGGCTTAAACCAAGCGTTTAGTGCTGTCGGTCAAGACACAGATGTTACGAATACGTGTATACAAATTGGAAAACAAGTTGCCATCGAGCTATGGGCTTTAGATCTACAAGCAAAAGACGAAGCTCTTTTTAAAAGAATTTTCCGTATGGCAACGAAAAACCATAATTCTCAGAAGCATAGACTGAAAGCGATGTCAGCAGTTGCTGGTCGTGAAGGTTACCCGAGAGAAATTTGGGAAGCAGAGCAAAACATTAACGTAGGTTCTGCAGTTCTTAATGCAGTTATTCGCGGATCAGGCTTATTTGAAATATATGATAAGCCTAAAAAACAATACTTCACAAAAGCGTTAGGTCTTACAGAGGTCGGTCAACAATTAGTAGCTGATCTAGGCGATCAAGCACAATGGATGTATCCGTGTTTTAGACCAATGTTAGCTAAACCTCGACAATGGGAAGACTTTGACACAGGTGCTTATCACGACGCTAGAATTAGTTCACTTGTTCCTTTAGTACGTAAGGCGAGTAAAAATCAGCAGCAGTTGATACAGACTCGCTTAGCTTCAGGAAATTTAGATTGTGTCTTAAAAGCATTGAATTTGATCCAAGAAACTCCGTTTATGATTAATAAGCGTGTTCTTGATGTTGTTATTCAAAGTTACGATGACAAAGCAAAGATTACTAAATTTCCTAAAGCGACAAAACTCAAGGTCGAAAAGAAAACTAGTAATTGGGACGAACTTGATTACGAAGAACGCAAACATATCAAGAAGCAGCGAGAAGCAGTAATACTACAAAACCGTGCGGTTGATGCCGACATGGTAAATTTTCGAGCTGATATTGAAATTGCTAAGGAATTGTCGAAGCACGATAAGTTTTATCTGCCTCATAACTTGGATTTTCGTGGTCGTGTATATCCTATACCGTCATTTAACCATCAACGAGCTGATTTTGTGAGATCGCTGTTCATGTTTGCCAACGGCAAAAAATTAGGACCAGACGGATCTTATTGGCTAGCTGTTCATGTCGCTAATTGTGGCGATTTTGACAAGATTAGTAAAAAATCTTTTGATGAACGCGTTGCATGGGTAAACGAAAATCAAAATTTAATATACGCAATAGCAAGAAAACCAGGCTTAACGAAAAAGTTTTGGCATAACGCTGATAAACCGTTTTGCTTTCTTGCGGCGTGCATTGAATTTGCTGGCTACATGGAAGAAGGCGAAGACTACGTTTGTCACTTGCCTCCAGCCATGGATGGAGCAAATAGCGGCGTGCAACACTATAGCGCCGCACTTAGAGACCGCCAAGCCGGTCGGCTCGTAAATCTGACAAATGAAGAGCAGCCACAAGACGTATACCAAGAAGTTGCGGACCTGGTGAACGAAACCATTAACAATGATTTTGAACATCCTGAAGCAGAACAATGGTTACAATTTGGCGTAACTCGCAAAGTTGTTAAGCGTAATGTTATGACATTTGCTTACTCAAGCGAGCAGTTTGGATTTAGGAAACAAATCATCGAGGACTTAATGGAACCTCTTCGTAAAGATGTTCTTGAAGGTTCACTTGATACACACCCTTTCGGTGAAGACAACGGCTCAAAAGCAGCAGGCTACCTCGCAGGTCGAGTATGGCGTTCTGTTACTGATGTTGTTGAAAAAGCTGCCGAGGGTATGAAGTTCATACAAAATTGTGCTGCAGTGTTAGCTCACGAGCGTAAGCCTTTAATATGGACTTCGCCAATAGGCTTGCCTGTTGTGCACCACTATGAGACGTGGGACATAAACAGGGTACGTATATTCTTATACGACAAGGAGATTATTCCTTCTGAAGCGAGTAAAAATAGCAAGGTCAATCGGGACGGAGACGTCTACAACTGCATCATGCTTAATTTACGAAGCAAGCCTACAGGTAAGATTGATAAAACTAAGCAACGCAATGCTGCTGCGCCTAATTTTATCCACTCGCTAGACGCCTCACACTTGATGTACAGCGTGCTAGCAGCACACGAGGATCACGGCATAAATGATTTTATGTTGATCCACGATAGTTTTGCTACGCATTGTGACAACACAGCACAATTTGGTCACGTTATTCGTGAACAGTTTGTTGCTATGTACGAGCAATACGATGTTTTCCAAGATTTGTATGACGGATGCTACAAGGCACTTGCTGCCGATTCTGTCGATAAATTAACGATGCCACCTCAAAAAGGCGAGTTGGACATCGCGGAAGTCATAAAAAGCAAATACGCATTTAGCTAAAAACAAAACAAAGGAAAGCTAATGTCTCAAGATGAGCGCGAGCAGCTCATCAATAAGGCTGTTCGCCTAATACACGAAGACACAGCGATCCCACTTGATTTGTTAGCCGAGCTGGACAGGTACGGTGTTCTCCTTGCCGACCTGTTCAGTGAGGCAGCAAGTTCAGTGACTCGTTGTGATTATTAATAATAATAAAAAAAGGTAGGCAAATGAGTAAAACTCAAATTGTTACGCCAAAGGGCACGGCACAGTGGCCTTGGCTCATCAATCCTGACACCAAGTTTGATGACAACGGAAAATATAAAACAGATATTTTATTTTCTAAAGACGATGCAAAAGATCTTATGTCGAAATGCAAGGAGTTGTTCCTTGATGAGTTCGGAGAGTCTGGCATCAAGGCTGCTAAGTGGCCTTTTTCCGTCGATGATGAAAGCGGCGGAGTACGGTTTAGAGCTAAATCAAGCAATAAACCAGCCTTGTTCGATAGCCAAGGCCAAGTGATTAAGGGAATCCTTAACGTTGGTACTGGATCGACAATTAAAGTTGCAGGTGTGCTGTCTACGTACAGCGCAGGCGGCAACACAGGTGTCACAATGTACTTAAATGCGGTGCAAGTTATAGACTTAGTAGAGTTCGGATCAAACGCGTTTTCAGCTGAAGACGGTGGGTACGTTCACACTGAGCAACAGGTTAAAGTTAGCGATGAGCAAACCGACGACCCGTTCGCAGACTTTTAAGTTTATTAAATTTACAAACGGCTACAGATCGGGCCTAGAGGCTAACGTTGCAGAGCAATTGGCAGAAGCCGGTATAAGTTTCGAATATGAGACACAAAAAATCTCATACTGTATAGACGCAAAATACATACCGGATTTTATTTTGCCTAATCAAATTATTGTTGAGTGCAAAGGCAGATTTACGTCAGAAGATCGGCGCAAAATGCGTTTGGTAAAAGAGCAAAACCCAGAACTAGATATACGTTTTGTGTTTACTCGCAGCAGCTCAAAAATAAACAAGGGCTCTAAAACAACCTATGCCGATTGGTGTAGCCGTTACGGATTTAAGTATTCAGATAAATTAATTCCGGAGGAATGGTTGAATGAAAAAAACGAACAACCTAATTGACCACCTTAAACGAGGTAAAAAGGTAACGCGTATTATTGCAATGCACGAGTTTGATGTTCAAAACCTGACAGCTATGATTAGCAAATTACGTCAGCGTGGCATGAACATCAATCGCTACGAAAGAGTTGACACTCGTGGCACAAAATACAGCGAATACTTTTTAGCGTAAGGGGAGAAGAGCAAGGGATCGGCTTAGGCCGGTCCCTTTTTTTCTTTAATAATAAAAATGATAAATACAAATACTGTATGGCAGCGAGCGCTCATGCAGACGCTGCAGCAATATGAGCACATATCAAAGCCCAGAGGTTTTGAGGTGCGTGAAGTCCTCGGTTACAACTACAGAACCGATTTAGAAAAACCAATAATAGGTATTGAAGAACGTAAATTGAATTATTCATTTATGTTCGCAGAAGCACACTGGATCAATAGTGGTTCAAACAACTACGATTACATAACTAAATATTTGCGAGACTACGGCAAATATTCAGACGATAAATACACATACAATGGCGCTTATGGTCCAAAAGTAATTGACCAAATTAGCTGGGCAGCAGCCGAGCTAGCTAACGATAAAGACTCGCGCAGAGCTTATATCAACATTTGGCGAGAGCGCCCTGGCGAGTCTGCTGACATACCGTGTACGTGCGGTGTTCAGTTTATAATTCGAGCAGGTAAGTTAAACGTATTAGTCAACATGCGCAGCCAAGACGTTGTTTTCGGCATGCCTTACGACATCTTTACGTTTTCTACACTAGCCTATCATATGCAAATGTTACTCTGGACGCACCACGACATTGGTGTTCGTCTTGGTCGGCTTTATGTAAGAGCCGGATCGATGCATATTTATGAGCGGCATTATGAAGACGCCGCACTATGGATAAAGGCACCTCAAAACAACAATAATGAAGCAGAGGCAGCACTCAATGCGGCGCGCGACACAGTACACCCAAATATTTTTATAAGTAATTTGGACGCCGCTGCAGCTGATTTACAATGATTATTATCGAAGGTCCAGACTGCACTGGTAAAACGACTTTAGCAAAAAAATTTGGCGGTCAGTATTTTCACTGTTCTTATGGTGATCGATGGGACATTGAAATGTACCATAGACTTATCGCTCATACGGCAGGGAAATTAGAACAAATCGCGAACGTTCCTTGTGTGATTGATAGGCTATGCTTAAGTGAAGCTGTTTATGGATCGCGCTTTCGTGGTGGTCCGTCATACGACACAAAAGAATTAATGAGCGAAATTATTGCAGCTTACAATCCTACGTTGATTTTATGCACAGCTGATCCGCACGAAGAATACAACAAAATAAAACGGGCTGAAATGTTTGAAACAGTTGATGGCTTATCAGAGCTTTATCAGTCGCACGTAGCCACAGGCAAATACGGCAAATGGTGGACATATGACTACCGTCAACAAGATGCTCGCGAATTTATAAAAACAATAAACGGAGTGAACAATGAGCACGATAGTAGCTGACATTTACGCGCTGCAAGCTAAATACGGTTTTCAAAAAGAAAAACTAACACTCGACAAGCTGCATTTGCGTTACGACATGATGAAAGAAGAATTAGGCGAATATGAAAGCGCCTTAGAATTTGGCAACCCAGAAGAAGCCGTAGACGCACTCATAGATTTAACAGTTTTTGCTTTAGGCACACTCGCCATTGCCGGCGTTGATATACAGCAGGCGTGGGACGAAGTGCACGATGCAAACATGTCAAAAATAAGAGGCATTAAACCTACACGTCCAGACACTGGAGGTTGGGATTTAATAAAGCCCGAAGATTGGAGAGCACCAGATCATGACGGAAACACAGGATTCATCGACGACGCATTTTTTGAAACACGTTCCATGTGAAGCGTGCGGCAGCAGCGACGCAAATTCTTTGTATTCGGACGGTCACACTTACTGTTTTTCTTGTCACACATACAGAGGGAACGAAGATGAAGCACAACAAATATGCGAAGGCACTATGTTCGAAGATATACAGAAAACGAGTAGTACGCAGCACGAAAACTTATATGCGCAAGGGGAAACGCGCCCGCTTAAAGCAAGAGGTGTTACGGCAGATACAGCCCGTCACTTTGGCTATCGAGTGGGTGCGTCAAGACATCTCGCGCCTTATTACCGTAACGGAAAAATGGTTGCTGTCAAAACGCGTGGTCAAAACAAAGACTTCTCAATTGTCGGAGATGGCACAAATTTGCCTTTCTTCGGTCAGCAAATTCAAAACAAAGGTAAAAGACTTTTTGTCTGTGAAGGCGAAATAGATGCCATGAGCCTTAGCCAAGCGCTAGGCAATAAATGGCCTGTTGTAAGTGTTCCAGGGGGCGCCCAGAGTGCAGCTAAGGCTGTAAGGCGCGAGCTAGAATGGCTGCAACGGTTTAATGAAGTTGTCTTTATGTTTGACAACGACGAGCCTGGGCGCACTGCTGCAAAAGAGTGCGCCGAAGTGCTTGAGCCCGGCAAAGCACATATCGCTAGTTTCGAACTCAAAGATGCTAACGACATGCTTAAAGCTGGTCGTATTAAAGATCTGGTCACAGCAGCGTGGAATGCGCCGCAGTACCGACCTGATGGAATAATCGCTGCCAATAATACATGGGAAGTGGTGAGCAGCAAGGAAGCAGCGCCTTGCATCGAGTACCCTTTCGACAAGCTAAATAACATAACAAGAGGCTTGCGACAGGGCGAATTAGTAACGGTCACGGCAGGATCTGGGATTGGCAAGTCCGCCTTCGTCCGTGAATGCGCTCACCATCTTCTAACACACGGAGAAAAAGTTGGATATATTGCACTTGAAGAAAGCGTCAAACGATCTGCGTTGGGACTTATTGGCATTGAACTCAATAAGCTGCTCCACACGCAGGAACACAAGGTCGAAGACAAGGAACTTAAAGCTGCCTTTAATAAAGTTTTCAAAAACGAAAACTGCTATTTTTACGATAGTTTTGGCAGCTGCAGTATTGATAACATAATTAATAAGATCCGTTATCTTGCTAAAGGTCTCGATTGCAAATGGATCATACTTGACCACATTTCGATTGTAGTAAGTGGGCTAGACATAGCCGATGAGCGCAAAGCTATCGATGTTTGCATGACACGGCTCCGCACACTTGTTGAAGAAACAGGGGTGGGCCTGCTGTTAGTGAGTCACCTAAGGCGGCCTGAAGGCAATAAAGGCTTTGAGGATGGTCTACAGGTGTCTCTAAACAGCCTCAGAGGCAGTCATAGCATTGGTCAGTTATCAGACCTTGTTATTGCTTTAGAACGCGACCAACAATCAAACGAAAAAAACAGAACAATAGTACGCGTCGTTAAAAACAGATTTACAGGCGACACTGGCGTCGGCACAGAGCTTACTTACAGCCAAGACACAGGTCGTTTGCGAGAATATGTGTTTGATGACTCCGTACCATTTTAACGGAGAGCATCATGAGATTAGTTTTCGACATTGAGACAGACAATTTTGTCGACTCAATGACAAAAATCCATTGCATTGCCGTACAAGATTTAGACTCGGATTTTACTAAAAGCTACAAGCCAGACGAAATAGATGAAGCTATTAGCACGTTAGCAAATGCTGATGTGCTTATCGGCCACAACATCATCGGCTTTGACTTAAAAGCTATTAAGAAAATTTATCCTGATTTTGTCGAAAAAAATGTAATCGACACACTAGTTATTTCACGCCTTGTATATCCCGGCTTGAAAGACAAAGACTTTATAGATAGGCATCACGGCATGCCTCTGAAGCTATATGGCAGCCACAGCTTGAAAGCATGGGGCCATAGGCTATCAGAATATAAAGATGATTATGAAGGCGGCTTTGAAGAGTACAACGACGACATGCTCAAATATATGGAGCAGGACGTAGTCGTTACTCGCAAGTTGTACGATAACTTAATTGAAAAACAGCCTGCGAAACATGCGCTGCGAGTCGAACATGACATTGCTTATGTTTGTGCAGACATCGAAGAAACAGGTTTTGCATTTGACAAAGAAGCAGCCGCAGAGCTTTACGGTGAACTAAGCCAAAAGCGCGACGTGATTAGCAATAAAATGGCTGAGACGTTTGAGCCGAAAGTTATTCAACTAAAAACTAAAACAAAAGTAATACCTTTTAATCCGTCATCACGGCAGCAAATCGCTGATGCACTCATTAATAAATACAACTGGAAGCCGAAGCATTTAACTCCAAAAGGCAGTCCGAAAATTGATGAGAACATTCTTAACGACCTTGATTATCCAGAAGCACAAATGCTTTCCGAATATTTCATGTTGGAAAAGCGTTTGGCAATGTTGGCAGATGGCGATCAGGGTTATTTAAAGCTGGTCGACAAAAACAGTTTACTTCGAGGAAGGTATATACCAAATGGAGCAGTCTCTGGACGAGCAACTCATTTCGGACCAAACATGGCACAGGTGCCAAGCATGCGGCTGCCATTCGGTAAGGAAATTCGCAGCTGCTTTACCGTGCCCGCTGGTTGGCGACTCGTCGGTGTTGACCTGTCCGGTCTCGAACTCCGATGCCTCGCACATTATGCAAGCCATTGGGACAATGGAGCATATACAAAAGCCGTGTTAGACGGTGACATTCATACTAGCAACCAAGAAGCAGCAGGCTTGCCAACACGTGATAGTGCGAAGACATTTATTTATTCGCTAATTTACGGTGCAGGCGATGCAAAGCTAGGCGAGGTTATTGGCAAAGGCCGAGATGCCGGTAGAGCAATACGAGAAAAGTTCTTTGCTAGCATGCCGGCGATTAAACAACTTCGTAACGCAGTAACAGAAAAATACGAAACACAAAACCACTTGCTTGGGTTGGACGAGCGCAAGCTCTTTCCACGCAGTTCGCATAGTGCACTCAACATTTTATTGCAAAGCGCAGGAGCCGTTATATCGAAACAATGGCTCATAAACGCGCGTAAAGACCTGAAAACAAAGGGCTTTTCGCATGGTTGGGGCGCAGATTATGTGTTCAGTGCTTGGGTTCATGATGAAGTTCAAGTGGCAGTACGCGAAGGAATTGAAGAAGATGTCGGTAATATCATTAGAAGAAGCGCGCAAAAAGCGGGCGAAGACTTTGAATTCCGGTGCAGAATTGACGCCGACTTTAGTGTCGGATGCAGCTGGGCAGCAACCCACTGACAATGATCGTCAAGCGATGGAAATACTTGGCAAAGCACATTTTGAAGGATTTACAACAAAAAGCGACGTAGCACGAGAGCATGCAGATGTAGTTGCAATGCTAGCTTGCTGCGGTCTGATAACGACAGGTGTAGCTAACGATTGGACAAACTTTTGGAAGATTACACCCCCCGGGCTGCAGTTCTTGTGTGACATCCTACAGGAAATAGACGATGAAAAAGAAGAGTAAAACACTGCTTGTCGATGGTGACATGGTGGTTTTTCAAGCAGCTGCTGCATCTGAAGTTGAGGTGCGATGGACAGATGATGTTCACACGCTTCATTCAAAATTTGATGATGCAGTAGACCTGTTTGACAATTGGCGAAACAAAATGAATGACGTTTTTGAGTCAGACAATTTTATATTTGCCTTTTCAGATAAAAAGAATTTTAGAAAAGAAGTCGATGAAACATATAAGAGCAACCGTAAAAAGAGTCGAAAGCCTCTGTGTTACTCAGCTCTTAAAGATTATGTTTGCGCTAAATACCGAGCGCACATCTGGCCTACTCTTGAGGCTGACGATATATTGGGCATACTTGCAACGTCGGGTGAACATAAAGATTGCGTCATCATATCAGACGACAAAGATCTTCTTAGTATTCCTGCGATGGTATATCGGCTTGATACTCTTCATAACATCGATCGTCCTACTGCCGATTATAATTTCTTTGTTCAGTGCCTTGTCGGTGATGCAACAGATGGTTACAAAGGCTGCCCAGGCATCGGTGCAAAACGCGCCGAAGCTATATTTGAAGGCGGTGCAGACTGGTCAAAAATTGTGGCTGCATACGATAAAGCTGGGCTTAATGAGTCAGCCGCACTTATACAGGCTAGGCTCGCACGCATACTCCGTAGCGAGGACTATGACACTAAAAATAAAAAGGTGAAGCTATGGAAGCCGAAGAAGACAAAATCAAACCAATAGTAGGCGAAAGACACGAAGATTTTCTACGTCGTCTAGCACGGGCTGCTAATCCAGATAACAGAAAACAAAAAAACACCGATCCGGTAAGCAGACCAGCACATTATAATATTGGCGGCATTGAGCCAGCCGAGTTTATGGAAAGTATTGGTATTGCCGAAGATTATTATGCAGGCAATATCATCAAATATGCGTCACGTTACAAACACAAGAACGGTCTTGAAGACATCAAAAAAGCAAAGCAATACTGCAAAATGCTGATTGAGTTATTGGACAGTTCAGACGCAAATTAAGACACTTATTGGGACTAATGATCTCCATATCATTAGTTTTGTCCGGGCTGCCTCAGGCTTATGTCTGAGGCAGTTCGTACACTATTGGCAGAGCGATGTGCATGTGGAGACTGGCACGCGTTTTGTCGGGGTGTAAATCCCCATACACATAGGCCCCCTGTAGCAATAGTTACAGGGGGCATTTTTTTAAGAGAGCGAATAATGACAAGAATGATAAAAAAGGTTACGCCAACACATACGTTTGATTGGTGGCTGAAGTGGGTCTCTACCGCTTTTATTATGGTCGGTTTGTCGATACGTGCAGCTGACTACCACACCGTTTTAGACATGGCACTTACACTTAATGGCACCATCGGATGGCTCATTGTAGCCGTCATTTGGCATGACCGTGCAATAATGATTATGAACGCAGCAGCGGCTGCATTGCTCGTTATGGGCATACTAACTCGTTTATAAGCCGCACTTTAGACCCTAGGGTCCTACGGAAAACAACAACAATGACACTAAATAATAATCCCGAGACTCTGTATCAAGAGTTTATCCATAAATCTAGGTATGCAAAGTACCTAGAAGATCACCAAAGACGAGAGCACTGGACCGAGACTGTCGATAGATACATTAAGTACATCAAGTCCCATGTGCCGAAATCAGTACACGAGCATGTCGATGAGGCACGCCAGTACATTGTCGCTAAAGAAGTAATGCCATCCATGCGTGCCTTAATGACCGCAGGTGAAGCATTAGATCGAGACAACACCTGCGGCTACAATTGCAGCTATTTACCAATCGACGACGTCAAAGCCTTCGATGAGACTATGTTTATTCTCATGTGCGGCACAGGCGTCGGCTTCAGTGTTGAGCGCCAATATGTAAGCAAGCTACCTGAGATCCCCGAGACACTCTATGACAATGACATCACTATTGTTGTTAGAGACAGCAAAGAGGGCTGGTCTAAAGCCTTCCGGCAGCTCATAGCATTGCTCTATAGCGGTGAGGTGCCTAAATGGGACACAAGCCGCGTAAGACCTGCAGGTGCACGTCTCAAAAAGTTTGGCGGCAGAGCCTCAGGACCTGAGCCGCTAGTCGAACTATTTGAATTTACAGTAAACCTATTTAAACAAGCCGCAGGACGCAAGCTAACCTCCGTCGAGTGCCATGACCTCATGTGCAAGATCGGCGAGGTTGTAGTGGTCGGTGGTGTCCGCCGGTCAGCAATGATTAGCCTGTCTAATCTGACCGATGATCGCATGCGCCATGCTAAGTCAGGCGAATGGTGGCACCAGAACGGCCAGCGTGCCTTAGCGAACAACAGCGTTTGCTATACCGAGAAACCTGATGTAGGTGCCTTTATGCGCGAGTGGGTATCACTATATGACTCACACTCAGGCGAACGAGGTATCTTCAACCGTGTTGCGTCTCAAAAGCAAGCTGAGCAGTTTGGCGGCAGAGACTCGAATTATGACTTCGGAACTAATCCGTGCAGCGAGATCATCTTGCGTCCGTATCAGTTCTGTAACCTCACTGAGGTCGTAATTCGGCCCGACGACACTAAAGATACTCTCAGAGATAAAGTCAGAGTCGCCAGTGTCCTCGGGTCTATTCAATCTACTTTTACGAACTTTCCGTACCTTCGGAAGATTTGGCAAAAGAACACAGAGGATGAGCGTCTGCTAGGTGTTTCACTCACAGGCATATTAGACAGCCCATTGACTGCTGGTCAGTCAGAGGAGGCGTCTAGAGAGCTCCCTGAGCTGCTTGAGTCACTTAGGGACATTGCCCGCAAGACAAATAAGAAGATGGCCAAGGCACTCAAGATAAATGAGTCCGCTGCGATCACTTGCGTTAAACCGAGTGGCACAGTGTCTCAACTGGTCGACAGTGCGAGCGGCATCCATGCTCGTCATAGTAAGTATTACCTGCGGACTGTCCGGGGCGATAATAAAGATCCGCTTACACAGTTCTTAAAAGATGCGGGGGTGCCTGCGGAACCATGCGTCATGAAAGGTGATACAACAACGGTATTCACATTTCCTGTAAAAGCACCTGAAGTGTGTATCACTAGACACGATATGACAGCTATGGAGCACTTAGAGCTCTGGAAAACATATCAGGTGTATTGGTGTGAGCATAAGCCATCTATCACTGTGTCTGTTACCGAGGATGAGTGGCCTGAGGTCGGTGCCTGGGTATGGAATAACTTTGACATCGTAAGTGGCATCAGTTTCTTGCCGTACGATGGCGGTACATATAGACAAGCACCGTATCAGGAAACAGATCCTGACACGTACAATGAATACAAAACAATTATGCCTACGACGATTAATTGGGAAGCTCTAATAGAGCATACTGATGAGACTGTCGGAAGCCAAGAGCTCGCCTGTGCAGCAGGGAGCTGTGAGATACAGTAATTGCATCAGGGGGGCAGCCTAGGGTCAAATGAAAATGATTTTGATTCCTAGGACGCTCCCCTGTCATTCCTAGGCATGCTCTAAAAACAAAATGAAAACTGTTTTCGCACGGCTCATTTTTCTATTAAAAAATTTTTCGTTTATATGAAAAAAAAGGCCGAGCTTTCGCTCAGCCTTTCTCGTTCTTGTGTTGACGATATTCTCGCTCTTGTGCTCTGTCCCATACGTCACAAAATCTTACGAGATATGCTCGTTGATCTTCAGTAATGTCTCCGAACATTTGCTGTTCGAGAGCACACGCATGTTCGAGACCATGCTTGTCGTAAAAGTTGTTGAGTATGTCCGTTAGGTAATTAAGCATTACGCTTAACCTCAACGTAGTTACAATTTTCGTCCTGCTTATATTTCGGAGCAGGTTTGCTGACATATTCCAAAACCTTTTGAAAGTCGTCTGTATTAAACTCCGGCGTTTCGATACCAAGACCGTTGCCATAATTCTCAAAGACGATAACGCCAAATCTTTCCATCGGTTTTAATTCCCTTTTGTCAGGGTCAGGATGATCGATGAAAATTTGCCATCCATTAAATGAGTACGAAGGGCAAGCGTCGTTAGCAAATCCTTCGTATACCCACGTTTTTGGAATTATATCGACAACGTCAGATAAACATTCTTCGAAAAAAGTCATGACTTCACGTCGTCCCAACACCAATCGGCATTTTTAAATGAATACATACCGTAAGGATTTGGATCAATAAGTGCTTCGATTACATCAGACATAAATTCGTGAAGATTTTCAACTTCACTGTCTTTCCAATCGTGTGAAGTCATATCTTTCATATATTCGAAGTCGTTAGTTTTAAGATCTTTAACAAACCTACGAAACTCTTCTTTGCCGAACATAGGCATCGCCCAGCCGTTCCAACGATGTTTAGGATTATGCCAACCTTGGTAAGGTCGAACTGAACCAAAATCGTCGCCGCAAACAAACTGAGCTCTGACGTATCCATCAAATTTGAGCTTTTGTTTAACGAACTTATTCATGTTACGCCTCCTCTTCTTCGTACAGTGACACACTCTCTCTGTCTTCCGTAGAGACGCCCACTTTGTCTGCAAGTTTGTTTAGTGTCTCTTTGCCACTAGACGACATACGGTCATATTCCCAGTAAAGGTCGGTGACCCACTCTTGCAATTGTGGTAGACGTAATGTTAGTTCACGCTCGCCAGCCATAACGCATCTCCTCATCAGTGACATCCGAAACACAAGCACGCATAAATTTGTCGAGCTTAAATTGCGGATTGTCGTCTTTGAAATAAGATGCAAGATGACTTGCAAGATCGAGTTTAAATTCGCGAGGCATATTAGCTTCTCGAATATGTTTCGATATATTGATAAAATGTTTTCGTGATAGACCCATATCAACCTCCATCGTTAGTTAAGTCCACTAAGGGCAAAAATTTGCGCTCGAAATAAACGAAAAAAAGAGGCGAGCCCGTCGGCCCGCCTCGTATGCGTGGTCTTGGGAGGGATTCACTCACGCATATTGTTTCGTACAATAAATGCTAGAAACACAATTGAAAAAACGGTTAGTGCTATAGCGGCTACGACTAGCCACTTAATTAGTCTCACGTTGCATCAACAAGTATGAAGTCGGTAATTTCTTCGTCTTCGATATCTTGCAAGAGACAGCCATCGTCTAGCTCATCATCGCTGCAGCTAGCTTCAACCGTTACGTAATTATCAAACTGTTGAACATGCTCGCTAAGAATAATGTCATCTTCGAAGTCGGTGCCAGGAGGCACTCTAACTCTCGCAGTGAAATTAACCGTAGCTTGACAATAAAGTTCACGAGTATGCCATGTCGTCTTATCAATGACATATTGAATAAGTTCGGCCCACGCCGAGTTAGCACTGTCGTTTACGCTTGCTGCATGAATAGCATCAAGCATTCTTTCGCCTACATCGGTAGGCCACTTAATTTCACTCATCGTCAACCTCATTTCGTACAAGATTAATTACATGGCCGAAATTATCGTCGAACACTTTGAGTAAATGATTATAGTCTGACGACATCATATCTTTACTGATTTCCTCGATCTCATCTCGCGATAAGCCGAGTTGTCTGCCGTATGATCGCGCATGCCCGATAAGAGCAAACGCATTGCCGTCAACACCGTTTAAGTTTAGTTCAATAGACATCGTTACCTCCATAGTAGTTAGTCCACTAAGGGCAAAAATTTGCGCTTGTAAGCAGCGCACGTTTAAAATGAAAAAAAGGCCGAACTTACGTCCGGCCTTCTAATTCGAGTGCAATGATTAACAAGCATATTCGCTCGTACATCGTTAACTCTGTGTCGCCATCATCGACAACCTTACTATCACGTTGCTGCGAGGGCAGATTTTCGATTTGGTGTTTGAGATCATACGCAATAATAAGATTATTGTTCATGATATTTTCGCCACTCTTGGAATTTTTACTATCGTTTTCTCTTTGATACGCTCTTGCGCTTTAGCTTTCGCGTACTGAAAATCTACGCTGGCGTCACTCATAGCTTTGCTACGAGCATCGTCTTCGTCTTTAGCAAAAACTTTGACATCGATGCGCTGTACTTCTTCGAAGCGCACAATAAAATTCGGCTTCTTAGACATATTGCACATCCGCCTTGATATTATATTTTTTATAAATATCTTCGTGCACTAGTTCCGTTGTGTTTGGTTCGAGTGCAAACGGTATCTGTCGTATGCCATTAGGCTTTATCTGTTCAACGACCCACGCAGCATTGTGGCTGGTCGGTTCGATTTGGTGATGATCACATAAAAATAAAAACAGTTTTTCCTTGTCGTCTGTACGCAAGGTCACCTCTAAATGACCCATTTGATGACGTACAACACGAACAAAGAATTGTTCTGCCATATGTACAAATCTCTCGATTTGATATTTTAGCTCTTTTTCGGTCTCGTGTAATTCTACATCGAGATCTTCTCGCGGATCGATAACATCAATCTTTGTATGGTAAGATAAATAAGACATAAATAACCTCCGTCGTTGTTTGTCCATAGAGGCCAACAATTTGCGTCCAAGCTTTAACGAAAAAAAAAGGCCGAGCTTTCGCTCAGCCTTTAATTATTGAGTACGAGTGACCTTATCTCGTTCACAGATCATGTCGAAAATATCGTCTTCGTCTTCGCTATCACAGCGATAACAAATCCAACAAGGTTTTCGCAAACCAATGTGCTCGAAAAATGACCCTGATCTTTCGTGTTCTAATGCGCCACATGCGTCACAAGTTTCCATCATACGTCTCCGTTATGATAGAGCTTATGTGCACGCTTAAGTGCGCCGTGAACATTAGGCGAGTCTAAATTGACGACGGTAAAACCTGCTTTAGGCTTTAGTTCGTCAGACAACTTGCCGTCAAACACGATCAATTTTTCGTACTCTTCCATAGTACGTCTACAATTGGCGTACTCATATTCGTCTGTTTGACCAATAATCAATGCTTTACCCGCAAACGTTTCGCCTGGCACCTTTCGGCCGTTAGGATAAACAAACGAGAAATATCTCGTGTCGTCTTTCATAAGGCCATTATCATCGACCCACAAAATGTCTGCTATTTCGATATTATCGATTGGTCTACGAGCTACGAACATACAGTCCATTAACTCGTACATTTGATTAAGCATTGAGTCGTTTAAGTCGAGTGCAACTGGCTTGATCGTTCTTTTAAACGGATCAACCAGCACGGCTGAAATATATTTATAAGCCATGCTATCACCTATATCGAAAACGCAATGAACATCATCGCGTACGCCCATAAAATGACTATCGCTGCACCAGCAACGTACTTTGATATTTCGAAAAATTCGGACAACATATAAACCTCCATCGTTAATTAAGTCCATTAAGTGCAAAAATTTGCGCTCTAAATGAGCGTGCGTTTAAAATAAAAATGAATTAGAAGCAGACGAAAAAAGCTCGACGAAACAAAAAAAAAGACCGAGCTATCGCTCGGCCTTCTAATATTCATGATCGTGATTCACCTCAATGCAATATTGCTAAGGCAAATACGAGGCCTACAAATGTACCGTAAATGATTGCCGATCCATAAAATAAAAATTCTTTAAACATTTCGCTCTCCATAAATGAATTGTCCATAAATGGTTGAAATTTGCGTTTGAAATAAAACGAAATAAAAATGAATTTAGCGTACGCAAAAAAACTTCGGCGAAACAAAAAAAAAGACCACACGCCTTTCGACGTGTGGCCTAATTTTATGCGATGGATTTCAAAATCGCATTTGTGTGCTTTTTCGCAATTTCGCGAGCTTCGACTTCCCATGGCAAGTTGACATAATCATCGTGTCCTTTTGGCGCACCAAATGTTTCGCCTTCGAATTTGTACGTTTTGCCTTTTTGGCTAAGTCGTTTTGACTCATATTGCGACGCATGTGCGAGTTCGTGCACAATTGTGTTAACTTTCGACTTTAAGTCAAAATTTTTGCAGTCAATTTCGACTGTTTTATTCGCATTATTAAAATTGCCATAACACTTTAAGCCCTTTTTTTGGCGAATATTGCGAAAGTGCAATTTAATATTTGACTTTACGCCAAGGCGCTCTTTTGCCAAGTCGAACGCTTTAATTAATTGTTCGCTTTGACTTTTAAAATTTTCGCGAATGTCTTTGACATCGCAAAATACTGAGCCTGTGACGGTCGTATAGTCGTTCAATATAATAGTTTTCGGCATAATAAATCTCCATAATTTTTGTCCGAATTAAAGCAAAATAATTATTGCTTCATTAAGGGCCAAATTTTGCGTGCGAAATAATAATAAATCGCAAATAAAATTGACTCCATTAAGTGCAAAAATTTGCGTGCGAAAAAAACGAAAAAAAAAAGGCCGAGCTTTCGCTCAGCCTTTGTGCCAATTATTCGGCACTTTCAATCATCATTTTAATTTGATTTCTTATATTATCGCCAATATTTTGGCAGTCATTTGTGTAGTCCAAATCGTATTCGTTTGCCATTTCGCTCACAAATCGACCAATGTCCATTTGCAACTCTTTAAATAATTCGTTTGCAAATTCGTTTATTACAACATTTTGATCTTTCAAAAATCTCGACATTTTAAAAACTCCAAATTTAAATTTTGTCCAAATAAATTGGAACGAATGGCGACAGTCTGCATCACTGGTCGGCACGCCATACCATTCGTTCCATTAAGTGCGAAAATTTGCGTTTGAAAATTTTAATTCGTATTTTTGTATAAATGCAAAATGCCAATAAACGAAATCCAATTCGTTCAATATTCGATTTAATATTTATTAATATTCGTTTTGCAATTAGATATTTTATCTAATCATTGAAAGAATTACATTTTATTCAATTTAAATTTAAAAACGTTCGTTTAATTAGGCTCCATTTGAGCATAAACGAAATATAAAATCGAAATGAATGACATTTCGAAAATGTCGGTTATTGTTGTTGTTTGTAGTTTCTTACAAACTTCGTCCCCCATAAGAAAAACACCGAGGAACTACCATGGCCCTTGAAAGCGGTACATTTATTGACGCGTTAAACGTGTCTAACCCAACTAATACGGACTCGGTGTCTGAAGCCGACAACCACATCCGTTTAATTAAATCTACTATAAAGGCGACTTTTCCAAACCTGACTGCAGCCGTAACCCTTACGGCAGCTGAAATAAACGCCCTCCAAGGCCTCCAGACGCTCGTAGGACAGCTTACTGCTCCTGCTGGGACCCGTATGCTGTTCCAGCAAAGTGCTGCACCGACGGGCTGGACTATAGATACTTCGCATAACGACAAAGCATTGCGAGTAGTGTCAGGTTCCACAAGTACAGGTGGCAGCGTAGCTTTTTCTAGTGCGTTTACGAGCCATACGCCTGCAGGTTCGGTGTCGACAACACTTAGTGGCAACACCGGTTACCTCACACTTACTGCTGCACATCTGCCAGCTCACCGTCACTTTATTGCTGCAAATATCACAGGTAACGCTTTAGGTACACTAACAGCATCAAACTCAGCGCGCCGTGGCGGTCACCAAGAGCTTGCCTCTAATAACTCCGAAGACTACCACTTGGGCGGTGCTGGCTCTAATGACGCAACCATAGGTCGTACGTCATCTGTGGGTAGCAACAGCGGCCACAGACACAGCATATCAGGGACTTTTGCCGGAACATTTAGCGGAACAGCTATAGACCTAAGCGTCAGCTATGTAGATGTGATAATCGCCCAAAAGGACGCATAAATGCAAATTGAAGTAGAGCCAAATTGTCCAATAGATTCGTTCAAGCCGTGTCGTAAAACAGCATGCGCCTGGTTTACGCAGATCAGAGGTACAAACCCAAATACTGGTGAAGAGGTTGATGAGTGGGGCTGCGCAGTAGCATGGCTCCCTTTAATGCTCATCGAAAACTCTAAACAGTCACGGCACACAAGTGCTGCAGTAGAGAGCTTTAGAAACGAAGTCATAAAAAACCAACAAGAGAGCTTACAAGAACTTGGAAAACAGTTCGACAGATCAATAATCGAAAGTAAGTAACATGATGAATTTGCCGGTGCGCAAAGCAGGGCAATACGGTGTCATCACTGACATTAATCCGTATGACTTGCCACCCAACGCATACTCAAATGCGAACAACGTGTTGTTTGACGAGGACAAAGTTTTAAGAGCTCCGGTGTACAAAAGATTATTTAATGTTGCCGGCCAAGCCGCAAGTGAAACAGGCCTAGTATCAGCATTTAGTTATACTAACGAGATTGATGGTGCTGTACCGGTATTAGGTTTTACGAATAACGATATTAAAACCTACAACAACGGAGTTGAAGCCGACGTTACACCTACAGGCAAAACAACAGCTACGCTAACTAAGCCTTATACCCACGCTCAGTTGTCTGGATTATCTCTTATTGGCCGTGAGTCAATGAAGCCTTATATCCGCGACTTAACAAGTAGTGCAGCATACGCTTTGCTTAGTGTAGGCGACTGGCCTGCTAACGACACAGCACGATCATGGAGAGCTTTTAAAGATTTCTTTATTGCTCTCAATGTCAACGAGTCAGGTACGCAAAAAGACACAATGGTCAAGTGGAGCGATGTTGTTCAGTTCCGTGCTAACCCAGCGTCAGGTGTCGTATGGACTGCAGGCGCTAGCAACTCCGCTGGCAGCAACATCTTGGCGCAGATGCGCACCGGTATTGTTGATGGTTCAACGCTTGCTAACAGCTTCGTTATATATAGTGAAACCGAGTCAGTACTTATGGACTTCACAGGTTCGGCAGATGTCTTCAGCTTTAAAAATCTGTTTGATGATGATGGTGTTATTAATGCGAACTGCATAGCGAGTACCGGTAAAGAGCACTATGTGTTCGGTAACAAAGACATCTATATGCATAACGGCATTACGAAGAAGTCAGTTGCGCAGGGTCGCGTGCGGCGGCGCATATATCAAGGCATGTCGGAAGAAAATAAAGAAAAATGCTTTGTGCATTTCGATAAACGACTAGACCTTATTTACTTTTGCTACGTATCTAACGAGTCAGACATTGGCTTCGTTGGTACTAACTACTGCAACAGAGCAGCGATTTATAATGTTCGATATAATACTTGGTCTTTTGTTGACCTCCCAAACGTTTTTGGCGGCGGCTTAGTTAACATTTCATTGGCTGACCAATCATACGCAGCATCAACACCAGGCTATAATACAACAGATAGTGCCTACGAGACGTTTGAAGACAGCTCCCCTCGCTCCTCTTTCTTTGCTAGCGCGCGTATGGATACAGTTGGCTTGACCTCTGGGCGCATTTACGCACCTGATTTACTGCTTGATGGGCTAATTCAGGCCAATGCCGAGCCTGAGACACTAAAACCAGCCTTTATTGAGCGATTAGGACTTGATCTTGATGAAACTCAGGCGCCGTTGCGCAGCTACAAGAACATTTTAGCGTTTATACCGCAGATAACTACGATTTCAGGTGAAGATCCGGTAACTGTAAGCCTAGGCGCTACAGACTTACCGTATGTAACTGACCCTAACTACCAAACCGTGGTGTCATTTGCACCATCGAGTGCTCACAAGATAGACTCGCGTGCTGCAGGCAGGCTTATTGCGTTCCGTGTAACGGAGTCTGCAGGTAAATACTTCAACTACTCCGGTGGTGATTTTGAAATATCGATCACGAGTACGAGGTAGTTATGGCTTACAACACAATACGCGAACCATACATACGTACCTTGCCGCCAGAAGACGAAGAATCACGGCTTGAGTACATCAACGAAGAATTAAGAAAATTAGAAACAACTCTCGACAGAATAAACTCTCTGTTGACGGAGATAGATAACCGGCTTGTCGGTGGAGGATTATAATGTTTGGCAGTTTTTTCGATAAAGGCAGCTCCCATCACCAGGACCCGTTAGCTCAGGAAGGTTTCGATCTATATAAAGACCAGCTAAATCAGCTATCGCCAGGTCTTATGAGTATGCTGCAGGGTGTCGTGCAAAACCCATACTACCAAGGCGACCTTTCAGCATCTGTCGACCCATACATGTCAGAAGCCTACGGCATGATAGGCGATTACACCAACAACATGTTCGGCAACTCACAAGCTATGATGGATAATATCCTTGGCCAAATGGGTCAGTTTGACAATTACGGTCAAATGCTAGCCGACTACAATACTCGTATATCTGATCCAAACGCAGCATTTGATTACGCTAACCAGTTTGCAAATAGTGGCATGGTCAATGATATGATCGATGCTGCATCTACTGATGTAACCCGCAACTTGTACGAAAACACTTTGCCTGGTCTTGATCGCGCTGCAGTCATGAGAGGTAACACTAATAGTAACCGAACAGGTATTGCTGAAGGCATAGCTACCCGTGGCGCCGCTGATCGTATAGCAGATATTGGCGCGGGAATTCGCAACAACATGTTTGGTCAAGGTATAAACCAATTTAATAAAGGCTCGGCAGCAGAGCTTGCTGGCTTACAACAAATGGGCAGTGCTTACAACAACATGGCAGGTCTATACAACAATGCCTTTACAATGGGCGGCAACGCTCTTGATGCAATGTACGGCATGGGCAACAGCATGATGGGCATAGACCAAGCTGCACTTGATCGCCTCTACGGTGATTACCAGTACGGTACGTCATTGCCATTTGATTTGTTCGGCAAATATATGAATCCGTACGCAAACATGTCTAGCTTCTCAGGCAAAGGTAATTTCCAAGAGCAGCCAAGTGATGCAGATAACGTCGCACAAGCACTCAAAATTGGTAGCACAGTAGCAGGATTTTTCTAGGAATATAAAATGGGACTTTTTGATTTTATGCGAGGGTCTGGTCGGCTTTCGCAAGGGCCAACTCGACCTCAGTTGTACCAAACTGAGACGTACACGCCGCAAACGAGCAATAATGTGAAGGCTGCATTGAATGATCCAAATGCCCCTCAGTATATAACCGCGAACCGTATGACACTTAACCGTCCAGGCACAACTGGTGGACCCGTTCAAGTCAACCCGCTGCCACCAATGCCTCAACAGCGTCAAACAAATGCACTTACCGATGCAGCAACTTACATGAAGCAGGTCGATGAGTTTTCAAAGTTTAGTAATGCACCACTTAGCGACAAACTTATGGCACTCAGCAGCGCATTTAGCAGCACAACCGCTGACGACAATTACATGAAGGATTACGAACAAGGTATACGCGACAGATTTACTGAGCGGCGCACTCAAGAAGTAGAAGCTCGGCGCAAAGACTTCGGCGACATACAATATGTAGGCGACGCAAATACAGGCAAGCTGATGCGTCAGAACAAAACTACAGGACAGCTTGAAGACGTAACAGACCAGTATCCTCCAAGCGTAATTGATGCGTTTAAAGCTCAATTTAAAGCTAAAGAATTTAAAGGACAAGTATTAGATCCGCGAACAGGCGGACTTATTAGTCCAGCAGACGCAGCACGCGATAAGAAATTTGTTGAAGGCCTTGTAAAAAATCCTACAACAAATATGGCACAGGATATTAGTGAGCTAGGGCTTGTTTTACAACAGCTTAAATCACCGGATGGTGGTGACTTAACTGGACTAAGTTTTACTAGTCCGATTGACTCCGTAGCTAGGTTGGTAGACTCGCAAGGCGACCTGGGCTTGCGTGCTATGGTCGACACTAAAAGTAAGGACATGCAGGACATTGTTAACCGAGTTACGCAGCAGTCTTTGCGAGTAACTCTTGGTGCACAATTTACCCAACGCGAAGGCTTTATGCTGATCCAAAGAGCGTACGATGTACGCTTGCCACCTGAAATGAACGCAAGACGTATTGCCGTTGCAAGAGAAGCATCGAAAATGCTTAGAGAAGAGCGGCTAGCACAAGAAAAATATTTCAATGAGAATAGAACACTTGCTGGCTACGTTTCACCAATCGCTTCTTCACTAGAACAAATGAACCAAAGGATACAGGCGGTTTATGCGCAGAATAGTAGCGACTTTGGCGATGAGTACAAACAGGCTCAAAACGATTTAAGAGAAATCGGTGGCACGGTTTCACTTCAAAGGCCCTCTGAAAACACGACGCCTAACAATCAAACAGCAACTGATCCTGTGCTTGAAGAGATTTTAAAACAATATCCAGAGAAAAACAAATAAGGCTAAAAAATGGCTACACTGCAGCAAATCGAGTCTGCATTACTTGCCGCGCATGAAGCTGGTAATGTCGAACATGCGACTGCGCTGGCAAACGCGTACCGCGAGATGCAAGGACAGCAAACCGCTATTGTACCCAACGCCGAACCTGATGGACCACTTGCTTACGGTGTAGACCTTGCACAAGAACGTGTCGGTAAAACATTTAAGGCTGTTGGTGAGCTTACTGGTTTTGAAGGTTTAGAACAAACTGGCCAAAATATTATCGACCAGCAACAAGGAGACATTGCTCGAGGCAACTATCAGCCTGAATACAATTTAACACTCGACCAAGCGTTCAGGCAAGGCAAGCTCGGCGGTTTTACATTAGAAAAGCTGCAGGAAAACGCAGCCAGCACAGGCGGTAGCCTTGTTGGTGCTTTGGGCAGTGCTGTTGCTGTTGCCTTTGGCATGCCTATTACAGCTGCCGTAACCACGCTCGGCACGCTTGGTTTTTCTATATCTCAAAATATTGGCGAAGCAGTATCAGAACAAGAAGCTAAACTTGACGGTGAATACTCGCCTGGCACATCAGTTGCTGTTGGTACAGTAGCAGGTCTGCTTGACCTCGTTGGTGCCAAAGGTGTTATCCCAACCGACGCCCTTGCAAAGATGACGATAAACGAGATTGTCGAAACACTCGGCAAGAAAGGCTACTACGAAGCTGCTACTGAATTTACGAAGAAAATATTAAAAAAGACTGCAATTGAGGGCACTACAGAAGCTGGACAAGCTGGCTTGGTTACAGCTGGTGCTGCCTATGAAGGGGCTGATTACACTACTGAAGAAGTTATACGCAACCTCGGAACTGAAGCCTACTTTGGCGCCATCATGGGTGGTGGCGTTGCTACTACACTCGAAGGCGCAAAAGGCGTTAAAGCTGTTGCAGATCCTGTCATCGAGCCAGTTGTTGCAAAGCTCACACCCGACACCATGCGAAACATTCACGGTGGTGACACAGAGGCAATGGCTGACGTTACACGCGACATAGTTCAAATGGACAGTGTAAATCCTGAGCGCAGCACCGGTAATTTACAAGATAACGAAGCAACAATAGACGACCTTCACACTGACTACATGGCTGAGTTTAACGAGCGCATTGCACAGGCTCGTAAAGCAGGCAAAATTAATGACGGCAACAGAGCAGCTGTTAATGCGGCGGCTAAGCGCGCAAAAAACAAAGTTAAAAACGAAAGCAACACAGCTGACATTGAGCTGCTCAACGACATTGATCCTCAGTTAGGTGCCCTTGCCCGTAAATTTAATATTATTACGAGATTTAGTAAGCTAGGCGTGCAAGGTGGTGTGTCGCAATACACAGACTTTTTTAATCCTCTTACAGTTTTGCGCAGTGTAGGCAAGCTAGCCCGACGACAAGCGGCAATACAAGCTGGTGTCTCTACCGGTATTGCTATGTACGCGCCAGCAGGCTCTGCATCACTTTATGTTGGCGGCAGAGCGATTGATGCTGTTACAGGCAGCCGCAACCGCGTTAAGAAAGCCATCAAAAAATATGGCGACGCTCCAGGTATTGCACGTCCTGATGGCGTGTCAGCAACTGAAGCTACAGCAGGCTCGACTACAACACAGCAAACTGCGTATGGTGGCAAACCTGTTACTGAAGCATTAGACGAGACTAAGCAAAACATTGCCCCAGATCCGATTTCACCGCAGGGTGTCATGGAAGGCAACACAGGTCTTGATCGTGCAACTGTAGCAAAGCTGCTTCGCGTATTAGCCAAAGCTAAGCCTGCACTAAACAAATCGATACAAGAGTATCATCGTTCGGTTGCTATGCGCGGTGGCAAAGTTTCTGGCCTGTATCCACTTATCGCTGAAGTTAAGAAAGCTGCAGCTGCACAAGGTATTGAGTTTGATACAACGTCCCCAACTGGCCCAGCTGCTGGCCAAAACCAGCAAGGCGACATCAGAAACCCTATTGCTTACCAAGCTACTGTCGACGCAGCGTTAGCTACTCTTAAAAACGCCGTGGACAACGCTCCGACACCTGAAATTGCGGCAGTTGCCTTGAAAGTGGCGGCAGCTAAATCACGGTCGTTAAAGAAAGCGATTGTAGCTGAAGCAATTAATGCTTTCCCCGAGAACAGCACATACATCAAAGCCGTTATCGATCCGTTAACAGAGTTTGGCCCGCAAGAAACAGCACAAGAGTCAAGGTTTGACGGATCTGCATTTCTCGATGAAAGCCGCACTATTGATCCACGCGAAACTAAGTTTAACGATACTGATCGCTTAGGTTTAATTGCTAGAGCTTTAGGCAAAGGTTTTAAGGTCGTACTCAACGCAAGTGACGACGCTTATTATCGCCGCCAAGAGCTTATTACGCTTTCACGTGATGCTGACCGCACAGCGGTTTTACACGAAATATTTCACGCAGTAGAAGACAGACTCTCAGAAAAAGAGATGTCTATTATTCAAAACCATCCGACATACCGCGACATATTGCTCGAGGTGGTCGACATGTACCCTGAGCTTTCGATTGCAGCCCAGCGCCTAGAGGCGATGGCTGAGACATCAGCTCGTTTACAAAACAGCCGCAAAGATGGCGACGGCGTGGTTAATTACGCCTTGTCGCGGATCAAAGGCTTAATTGAAGCATTTAAAAATCTGATCGACGGTAAAGGCTTTAACACAGTAGATAGTGTACTTGACGAAATTTACACTGGTAAAGCGTACCAGCGTAGCATCAACGAGGCATACCACGATCTGCTTGTGCCGACTGTGCAGTATGCAAAGAGCGACAAGCCTGGCGGTCCGATGGTAGCAAAACGCTTGAAGCTACTTGATAAGGTCGAGGAGCAAGCTAAACAGCTGCCCACGCTAGAGCCAAAAGTTAACAAAGCCTTTGATGCTAAGATCGCAACAATTGCCAATAACCTCGGCATACCTGGCATCGACGCTACAACGTTAAATATGATCTTGCGTCGCATTACACCAGGCGTCGACATAGGCATGATAGCTACAGATTATTTACGTGCTATCAACGTACTCGACTCTGAAGGCAGAATTATTGGCGAAGACGTTAATAAAGATAATTACGAAGACTTTATTAATCCTTATCGCGACAACTTTATCATACTGCTAAAGGCGCTGCAGGAAGCCGATATAATTGGTGACTTTGGTCTTGCCTTTAGAACTAGCGCAGGGGGGCGCCTGTATCCAGTGCACACGCTGGACTTCACGGATCCTGACATTGCAGCTAAAGCTGAGCTTAACAACGTTAATAAGTTCAAGAACCGTGCAAAATCTGAGCCCTATACTGACGCTCAAATCAACGACCATCCGCTCGGCAGCTATGAAAACACACGTGAGTTCATATTACGTGAACAGCAACAAGGTCTCGTCATCAACGATAAAATATTTGAGATGATGGACAAGATGCAGTCCACGCCACAAACTCACCGCGGTCTTGATTTGATATTTAAAAAAGACGGCACTACGGATAGCGCTTACACGCTCGCAAGTGCCGAAGCGATTAAGCAGCACAAAGATAACCAAAAAGAAACAGGCATGAGCCCTGTGTTTATGAGACGTCGTGCACAAGATCGTTTGCGCGTTGATACACTCAACGGAAGTGCGTCGTATCAAGGTAAAGCCGGTAAAGCTATTTGGGAGTTTCCTAACTGGACGCCTCTCGGCGCAACTGGTTTTGAACAGATGCTACACAGCATGCGCGATCACTTTGGCTTGTCTAATGAGCTGCCATTTGATCAGCGCGTAGGCTTTTTGTTCGGCACAGTTCGTGACTACATGAAACTTGCTGGTCGACCTGAGAGTGACAAGATACCGGAAAATGTCTTAGACATGCCGCTGATTGACTACATCGTAAACCAGTACGGTCAAGACGGTAGTTACATCTACTCGCACACTCGTGGTGGCACACCAAAGATATTCTTAGACAAACAAAGCGGCACTACACTTTACCAAATGAACCATGCCGTTTTTGATGTGGCAGATCATGGTTTTGAAATACAGCGAGCTGCTATTGAATTAGGTCGTATGCGCGCTTTCTTAGAAGGCAAAAATCCTAAATTTAAGAAAGTGCCTAGCTCTGAGTTGTTTCAGTTAGACGACGTACAAGCCGAGCTTGAAGGTTTTAGAAGTGCATATCCGACATGGTTTGATGGCACATCATCATCTTACCAGCTTCACGCAGTACTAACTGGCGACGCTGGCTTAGCCGCAGCTACGAACCTTACAGACTTTGATCCATCAGCGCCTGCAAGCGATTTATATCGCCCTGGTGCAAATGTAGTTCAAGGCATGTATCAGCTGCCGTTTAGCAAAGCTCGTAAAATTAGTAAGAAGTTTTTGGCAAACAGGCGAAGCTACGGTCAGGTTAAATTGACCGCACAAAAGTCTGGTGCCGACGAACTAGCAAAGCAAGTAGAAGATTTTGGCGATTATGACAGCGACCAAGCTGTAAAAGAAGTCGTCAAAAATATTCAAAACCAGCTTGAGCTAGAGTTCGATACTAATTTCCCTGGCGCAGCGCTTGCTGAAGGTATTTCACGAGCTATAGCCGGTGAAGTACAGAATATGCTTGGTGACGATGGCTTTGCTGTTCGTGTTCCTTTGCCTGATGGTGACGTTGCTGTCTACACAGGCAAGCTGCCCGACAGTGCAAAGCGAAGAGTTACTTGGACACTTGACGAAAATGGCAAAGACGGAACTGAACGTCGCGTAGGTGTAGGTGTATACCAGCCTAAACTAGCGATTACAGGTTTTGCTGCTTTCCTTAACCACTCACTCGATGCGTACGTGCAACGAGAGATGGCAAAACGCCTGCGTGACTCTGGTGTAGAGCATTTTATGCATACACACGACGCGTTCGCAGTGCCTGCAGCTAATGCAGAGCAAATGCGGCAGGTTTATCACGAAGTACTCACGGAAATAGCTAAGCAAGACATTTACGCTAAAATACTAGAAGCAAATGGTCTTGATCCTGACAGCATGGTCGTCAAATTCAACAAAACCACAGAACAAGGTCCTGTAAAAATCGAAATACCGATGCGCCAAGTATTGGAAACAATACACAAAGAAAAAATGAAAACTTTTGGCGACGGTGTTCCCGTGAATTTTTACGCTTTGAGTTAGAGGAAAAAATGACTGCAAGAAAAGGTCTTTACCACAACATTAATAAACGGAAAAAAGCTGGCACAAGCCGCTCTAAGAAAAAATCTACGATTAGTAATAAAGCTTACGCAAATATGAAAGCTGGTTTTCCAAAGAATAAAAAGAAAAAGTCTTAATGGCTAAAATAAGAAAAACGACCAAAGGCAAAGGTCGTAATTTTCTTACGGTAAAAGAAGGCGCTGGCATGACAGCAGCTGGTCGCCGTAAGTACAACAGGAAGACCGGAGGCAAATTAAAGCCTCCGGCTCCTAATCCTAAAGGTAAAAAAGATAAAGCACGTAAAAAGTCTTTTTGTGCGCGTTCACGTAGTTGGACAGGCGAAAGAGGCAAAGCAGCGCGTAGACGTTGGAAGTGCTGAGAGAGCAAAATGAAACCATACGAAATTTACGAGCAAGTTTTACTAAACTTCGATCGCATGTGGAACGATCCTCGTTTTACACAGCAAGCTAAAGTTGACATGGCCCAGGAGTGGGTCCGCGCTTTGCCTCCTATTTCTCTTGTTAATCCTGCGTCGACAACATATCGCGCAGTTAGCGAGGCAATTAAACAAACGGTTGAGGAGGCTGTTAAAAATGAAAAAACCCCGAGCCTCTATGAACTCAAAGAGCAAGAGGCTGAAAGCAACACCGCAGATCAAAGCAGCATGGACGGAAAAGAACATGCACATGCATCCGATAAAACGGATGAAAGCAGAGGGCGGCGAAAGGTGGCAAAAGCACCTGGAGCACCTGCGAAGCGTGGGCGCAAAAAATCATCGGCCTAAAGGTCTGCCTGATGGCTGGGGTCGACAACGTGAAGAATTAGCAACTGTTCGTAAAGATATTCGTAAGAAAGCAGAACAAAAGGTCATTGAAATGCAAGAAGAAGGCATAATTCCAAAAGACGACGATATAGCTTGTCGCGCGGTACAAGTGCTACTTGAGATCGCTGAAGGACCCGACGCTGCTGCTGCTAAAGCAGGTGCTGCAAAAGCGCTGCTTGAATTTACGAAGCAAAAACCAACTAACAAGGTTGAAGTTAAAGCAGTTGCCGAAGAATGGTTAGCAAGTTTAGATGACGACAAATCAGAAAGCGAAGATAGTTCGCAAGAAACTGCTGAGTGATTTTGAGTTTTATGCAAAGAACGCTTTGCTTATAAGAACAAAAGACGGCGATACAACGCCGCTTAGCTTGAATACGGCACAAAAACAATTGTTAACTGCCGTACAAAAACAATACAAAGAAGAAGGCAAAATACGCGTCATTATTCTTAAAGCTAGACAAATGGGCTTATCAACGTTTGTTGGTGGTTGGCTTTATTACTGGCTTTCACAGCGCAAAGCACAGCGTGGCTTAGTTGTTACTCACCACGCTGACAGCACTAGAGCGCTGTTTGATATGACACGGCGTTACCACGAAAACTGTCCTGAACCAGTGAAACCTCAGACAAAATATTCATCGCGCCGTGAACTTAATTTTAATGTTTTAGACTCATCATACGTTGTTGCGACTGCTGGTGGTGAGTCGGTAGCACGCGGTGAAACTATTACCGTCGCACACTTGTCAGAACTTGCGTTCTGGTCGCCATCAACAGCTGATGAAAACTTTAACGCAATAATGCAAGCGATACCTAACAAACCGAACACTGCGGTGTTCATTGAATCAACTGCTAACGGCGTATCAGGTAAATTTTACGATTTATGGAAAGGTGCTTGTGAAGGCACAAACGGTTTTCTACCGGTATTTTTACCGTGGTACATACAAGAGGAATATCAAGAGCCATGCCAGCAAAATGTGGAACTAAGTCCGGACGAAGAAAGACTAAAAAAAGAGCATCATCTTACGGTGGAGCAACTCGCGTTTCGAAGAAAAAAAGTAGCACAAAACGGGCTTGACCTTTTTAAGCAAGAATACCCTTCAAACGCTGATGAAGCGTTCCTGACATCAGGGCGCCCTATATTCAACCCAGAGCAGCTTGTGCGCATGCTAGAGACTGCGGAGAAACCTGTTGGTCGCTATGCATTAGAGAATGATGAGTGGCAACCTCACGCGCGTGGTGAGCTAACTCTTTATGAAGAAGTAGTGCCGGGCGAGACCTACACAATAGGTGCCGACGTTGCTATGGGTATACGAGGCGGCGACTTTTCAGTTGCGCAAGTATTAGACGGCAAGAAAAAATTAGTTGGCTGTTATCGAGCACATGTACATCCTGACTTTTTCGCAGATGTACTGTTGCGTTTAGGCGAATTTTTCAACGACGCTTATATAATATGTGAAAGCAACTCTCACGGCTTGCTCACATGTACTCGTCTTTATAAAGATTACGACTATGCAAACTTTCATACAGAAATTGTAGTCGACAAAATTAGTGACAAAGAAACTGTAAAGCTAGGCTTTGCAACAACGGCAAAATCAAAACCATTAGCAATAAACGAGCTGCGCGCCTCTTTGCGTATGGACGAAATGCTAATACACGACAAGGTAACATTGCGCGAGCTGCTTACTTATATTGAAACAGAAACAGGTGCGATGGAAGCTGAAGCAGGCTGTCACGACGACTGCGTAATGGCATTAGCATTAGCGAATTATGCCCACCAGCAAGGCTGGGAACCACTGAATACATACGATAACTATTACAGCGAGGCCATATAATGGCACACGAATTTAAAGCAATTACTCAAGACGAGCTACTTCAGCTTGTGCAAGAAGAGATCCGAGGTTCAATCGGATACTCTGATGGCGATATGAGTAACGAGCGTCAGGAGATACTTCGCTACTATCATGGCGAACTACCTGAACGACAAAGCAACGGGAACAGCAGCTACGTATCACAAGATGTGTATGATGGCGTTGAAGGTCTCAAGGCTTTGCTGCTCGAAACATTTAGCGCCGGGACCGACGTAATTCAGTTTGCGCCACAAAACGGCGATGACGTTGCAAAAGCTCGTGTTTGCACTGCTTACACAAACTACATCATCCATCGCCAGAACGACGGTTTTAGTATTTACCGTGACGTTTTGCACGACGCCCTCATCGCACGTAATGGCGTAGCAAAAGTATATTGGGACCAAGCTGAGGAAGTTATCGAGGAAGAGTTTGAAGATCTGTTGCCTGACGAGATTGATGCGCTTTTAGCAGATCCAGAAGCAGAACTTTCAAACTTAAACGATGTCGACGGCAGATTTAGTGGCACGCTACGAATTACTAAAAATAAATCACAAATCCGCATTGAGGTCGTACCGCCAGAAGAATTTGTAATAAGCCCAATGTCACAGCACATGAACGATGGCTTTGTTGCTCATAGACGTATCATGCGCAAAGCTGATTTGCTTGCGATGGGCTTTGATCCTGATCTTATTGACGAGATTGGCAGCGAGGAAGATCCGCTTGGTGAAAATTATGCTGAGCGTTATTACCGACACGAACAAACTGGTCCGTCAAAATTATCGCCTGATGAACTTAATAACCAAGAGCAGATGCAAGAGATCGTAGTATACGAGTCTTATGTTGAAGCTGATATGGAAGGTGATGGCCTTGCGCGTCTGTACAAATGTATAAGCGCCGGCAACACAGTTCTTGACTGCGAGCAAGTTGATAGACGACCGTTTATCTGCTTTGCAGCCATACCTACATCACACACATACTACGGCGAAAATTTTGCGTATAAACTTGTGCCTACACAAAATGCGCGAACAGCACTTATGCGGTCTATTCTTGACCACGCTGCCGTAACAACGAACCCACGCTACTTAGTTAACAAAGGTTCCTTAACTAATCCTCGCGAGCTGTTAGACAATCGCCTTGGCGGTATTGTTAATGTAACTCGCCCTGACGGTGTAGTGCCGTTATCACAAAATCCGCTAAACCCATTTATATTTCAAACAATACAGGCGCTCGAAGATGACGCTGAAAATACAAGTGGTATTAGCAAGCTATCGCAAGGTTTAAATAAAGATGCTGTTAGCAAGCAGAACTCTGCTGCAATGGTCGAAAACCTTGTTTCACTGTCACAACAACGAAGCAAAATTGTTGCGCGTAATTTCGCAAACAACTTCTTAAAACCACTGTTTATGGAAGTTTACAGACTTGCTGTTGAAAACGAAGATGAAGAAAAAATAGTCGACGTTGCCGGTGAGTATGTTGCGATAGCACCATCGGAGTGGGAACAACGCAAAGATGTTGAAGTGTCGTTTAAGCTAGGCTACGGCGAGCAAGAACGAGAAGCACAAAAATATCAAGCGCTACATACCGCACTTACACAAGATCCAGGCGTACAGCCATTTTATAGCCCGCAAGGTCGCTATGCAATGATCCGCCAGATTATGCTCAGCGCAGGCATCAAGGATGTCGACACATATTTGTTGCCACCTGAGAAAGTGCAGCCACCCCAGCCCTCCAAGCAAGAGCAAATGCAACAGCAATTGCTAATGAAACAAATCGAGCTTGAAGAGCGCAAGGTCGCACTGGCTGAGCAAGAAGCTGCTTTGAAAGCACGCATGGAAGAACGCAAGTTCGGTCTGCAAACTCAAGAAGCACAACTGCAAGCAGCAGCCAAATACAGCGAAGAAGAGCGTCGTGACTTCGATTCAGAAGTACGCGCAGACATCGCATACAAAGAGCTTGAGCTTGCAGAAAAATCAGAAGACGAAAACCGCACAACGGTAATTTCGCCAAACGCATAAGGAAGCAAAATGAAGGAGCAAGACATCATTGAGCGTGGAACTGCTGCGGAGTTTCTATTAAAAGACGAAACTTTTCAACGCACAGTCCAACGCTTAATCGATCAAAATATTAACATTTTTCTAAATAGCACGCCCACAGAAAACGACGTACGCGATATTGCGTACCATACGACGCGTGCACTTTCAGACATTGTTAATACATTAAAACAAGAAGCGCTGATGAAAGCGCAGATCATGGAGCAAAATGATAATGAGTGAGACTACTAAAAGCGTCCCTCAGACCGAAACTGAGCAGCAGCCAACAGTGACTGCTGCCGTTAATGCATTTCTTGATAAATGGGAAGACTCTCCTACCGAGACATCAGAACCAGTATCAGAAAGCGAAGCCGAAGTTGCAGATACAAGCGATGAGCAACTCGAAGCTACTCAAGATCAAGAGGCAATCGAAGAAGTTGCTGACCTTGGTGAAGAAGAATTAGTCTACGAAGATGAAATAGTCGACAGCGAAGAAGTCCAATATGAGACGGCTCCAGACGATTATGTAACACAAATCAAAGTAGGCGAAGAACTTCACGAAGTATCAGTTGCAGATTTAAAACGTCTGTATGGTCAAGAAAAATCGCTAACACAAAAATCACAACAAGTTTCAGAACAACGCAAATCTCTTGATACAGAGCTTGAACGAACACAAGCAGCTTACGGAGTGCTACTACAAAAAGCGCAAGAAAAACTTCAGCCGTACACTGAAGTAGACATGCTCGTTGCGTCCAAACAAATGAACGACGACGAGTTTGCTCAATTGCGCAAAGAAGCACAGTCTGCTTATGACGAGTACAACTTTCTTGCTCAAGAGGCAGGTAAATTCCACGAAAATCTCAAGCAAGCCCGCGAAAAGGAAATCGCAAAACAGGCTGCTGAGGCACACAACACGTTAAAAGCTGACATACCTGAATGGAACGAAGATTTGTACAATGCAGTACGCGACTGGGGTGCAACACAAGGTTTAGACCGTGATGCACTTAATAATCTAGTCGATCCTGCTGCAATCAAAGTTTTACTTAAAGCAATGAAGTACGATCGGAGTAAGAAGGTGGCAGTTAAAAAACGTGGTGCAGCACCTCGCAAGGTAATTAAACCTGGTGCGTCCGCTCCTGCACAAACAAAACAAGCGCGAGCCGGTCGGCAAGCTATGGAAAAGCTAACGAAAACTGGCAGCACGCAGGATGCAACAAACGCATTTTTACAACGTTGGTCTGATGGAGCTTAACTTTCTAATACAAGGACCTAAACATGGCTACGTATCAAACATATACGCAGGTTGGTCTGAAGGAAGACGTCAGCGATATTATTTCAAATATTTCGCCAACAACGACGCCTTTCCTAAGTTCAATCGGCACCGAGAGTGTTCATAACACTCTTTTTCAGTGGCAAGAAGATTCGCTTGCCTCGACTGCAGAAAATGCAGAAGTTGAAGGCTTTACGGCTAGCAGTGCAACACTGTCGCCAACCACAATGCGTTCAAACCACACACAAATTCAATCGAAAACCGTAAAAATCTCCGGCACTAACGATGCTGTAGATGCTTACGGACGCGCACAAGAAACCGCATATCAACTTTCGAAGAAAGCTGCTGAGTTTAAGCGAGACATTGAATTTAACTTGGTTGGTGACCGTACAACTGGTGGCAACAATGCTGCTGCTGGTAACGCCACAACTGCTCGGTTTACAGCAAATATTCACGGTAATGACGCCGGATCAGCTGCTGTTATTAACTCTGCCGTTATCGAAGATGTAGGTACTTCTGGTACTGCTGCAGCCCTAACGGAACAAGACATCCTGAACCTTGGCGACAAGCTATATGACGAAGGAGCAACAGCTTCAGTGCTTATGATTAAGCCAGCTGACTCTTTGGTCATTGCAGGATTTACACGTTCTGCTGTTGGCTCAGGTAACGCTCGTCAAGAGCACTTTGTTAACGGTGGTCGCACATTGATGAACGTGGTTGACGTTTATATTTCGCCTTACGGTGAATATCGCGTTGTTATGAACCGCTTTATCAAAACATCGACCGCACTTCTTTACGATCCGGAGAACTGGAAAATTTGTGAGCTTCGCCCAATGACGCGCGAACTGCTTGCTAAAACCGGTGATGCGGATACTCACATGATGGTAACCGAATACGGTCTGAAGCACGCTAATTACAAGTCTTCAGGCATGCTCCGTTACATCAGCTAGGTAAGTGTGCCCGCGGGGATTTTGCTCTCCTTTGCCTCGCGGGCACCTCTACCTAAAAGGATAGATATGACAAAAATTATTGATAGTGATTTTACAATCAAACAAGAAGGTGACGACCTTTTCCGCGTCACCAAACAAAACATACCAGCATCATTTTTAAAGCAACTGCACGACGAAAAACATGAGTCAAATGGCGTTACAGCTAGTGGCGAAATGGTCAAGCTCGCAAGCATACCAGTAGCAGTAGTCGAACACATGCAACGCGAAGGCATTGACGTTTATAAAGCTCCAATTAAGGACATTATTAAGTGGCTTAGAAATCATGACATGGATGGATTTTTAACGAGCACTAAGAGATTATAATGGCCACTTTTGCAGAACTCAAAGCAGACGTAATTAACTTGATTAACCGTACTGACTGCACCGACACGCTGTCAGGAACATTTGTAAATCAAGCTATACGAAATATCGCGCGTACTCTGCGTATACCATCGTTGGAGTCAAAGTACACGGCAACAGTCGGTACATCTGCGCAAACGGTGTTTAATACAACGACACAAGAATTATCAATACCAGGTGATTTTCTTGAAACTGTTTATCTGTATACAGACGATAGAATTTTACAAAGAGTTCCGCTGCGTCAATTTATAGAGCTGACAGGATCTGTGCCTTCTAGTGGCAAGCCTAGATACTACACACGTATTCAGAATAACTTTGTAGTAAAGCCCGCCCCTGATGCAGGAACTGTGATTAACCTAATTTATCACAGCGATCCGGCTGTCCTAACAAACAACACCGACACTAATATTTTGTCTATTGTATCTCCTGATCTCGTTGTCTATGGCGCACTATTATATGCGTGCGACTATTTTAACGATCAGCGCAAAGAAGAGTTTGGCAAGACATACTCTGGTATTTATCAAGCTGTCGAAGATCTAAATAATTCTACCGATATGGCAACTAGTGACTCAGCTATACAGCCGAGCTTTAACTACGAACCAGATCTTTTTAACTAAGGTAAAAAAATGTCGAAAAGTAGTGTGTTTCAGTCAGTATCTGTGACTGAAAGTGATCTGCCGAATTTGCTCACACAAGTTCAAACAAGTGAAAATAATGCGGCAAACTCGGCTGCTGCCGCTGCAACAAGTGCGGCGTCAGTAGGTACTTCCGCATCAGACGCTACAACTGAAGCGTCTAACGCAGCAAACTCTGCGACTGCTTCTGCTAACTCAGCCAGTACTTCAGCCGCTTCTGCATCGGCAGCGGCGGCTTCAGAAAACAATGCTAGCACACACGTTACAACTGCCAGCGGACACGCAACAGGGGCAGCTAATTCGGCTACATCGGCAACAAACAGTCAAGCTGCAGCAACTCAAAGCGCAACTGACGCTGCTTCGTCGGCAACCAACGCTGCTACTTCGGCAACTAATGCAGCAACTTCTGAAACAAATGCGGCGACATCTGCATCTGCTGCTTCGACATCTGCATCTGCTGCGTCGACATCAGTTACTAACGCGGCAGCCGAAGTTACTAACGCGGCAGCCGAAGCTACAGCCGCAGCAGCTTCTGCGACGGCGGCAGCTGCTTCAGAGTCTGCTGCCTCAACATCGGAAACAAATGCACAAACACATTCAAACACTGCGTCGGGTCACGCAACTACAGCGTCAACGCAGGCAACAAATGCTGCCACCTCAGCAACAGCCGCCGCAACATCAGAAACAAACGCAGGAACACAAGCAACCAACGCAGCAACTTCAGCGACCGCTGCAGCAGGCTCAGCGACAAATGCCGCTACTGCGCAAACAGCAGCAGAGTCCGCCAGAGACTCAGCGCTAGCAGCTTTTGATAATTTTGACGACCGCTATTTAGGAGCAAAGACAAGCGATCCTAGCACCGATAACGACGGAAACACTCTTGTTGCAGGCACGCTCTATTTTAATAGCAGCACAAGCACAATGATGCTTTACACAGGCTCAGCCTGGGTTGCCGCTTATGTTTCCGGTGGTAGCTTTGCTGCGTTGTCCGGCGCAACCTTCACAGGTGACGTTACTGTTCCCAACCTTATTACCGCTGGTAACGTCGATGGTCGTGATGTTTCTGTCGATGGTACTAAGCTCGACGGGATTGCAGCCAATGCCACAGCCGTAAGTAGCCTAACTGATCTCAGCATTAGCGACGGTACTAACGGCCAGGCTCTCAAGACCGATGGTAGCGGCAACTTTAGCTTCGGTGACGTTACTTCAAGTGTTGCCTTTGCTGACATCACAGGTAAGCCCACAACACTTTCGGGCTACGGCATAACGGATGCGGTAGCACAACTAGCTGATACCTCATCTCCAAACTACCAAACACCATCAAGTCGGCGTGTTGATCCGAATGGTGATAATCCAACAAACGAACATTACGCAATTACAACATTTGGGAACGGCAGTAATGTAACTGGGCAGCTTGCCGCTCACTTCCAAACAGGCCAGCTATACAGTCGTGGCTACAACAGTTCGTTTTCAACGTGGCGCAAGATTTGGAATGACCAAAACGATGGCTCTGGCTCCGGTCTGGATGCTGATCTGCTTGACGGCTACCACGCTAGCACTACTCGTAACTCAGCAAACACAATTCCAATTCGCAATAGTAGCGGTTATCTCGATTTAGGTTGGATTAACACGACTAGTGGCGCAACTACAAATACCATCAACAAGATTTATTCTTCCAACGATGACTACCTTAGATATGTAACTCCGGCGACATTCCGCGCACAGGTAATCAGTAATCAAACTATAAACGAAATATATAATGACGGCTGGTATCGAACTAACGGAGCTAGAGGCTGGTACAACCAGACCTATGGCGGCGGTATTTACATGACCGACTCCACTTATGTGCGTACCTACGGAAGTAAGCAGCTATATGTTAATACGCACATTAAAGCCGCCTCAAACGTGTATGCATACTGGTCTGATGATCGCCTAAAAACAAAGATAGGCAACATCGACAATGCACTGGACAAAGTTCAGAGCCTTTCTGGCTTTACATACACCAGAAACGATGTCGCCAAGAGCCACGGATTCGATGGTGATGAAGTAGAGGTAGGCGTATCCGCTCAACAAGTAAAAGCCGTGCTACCTGAAGCAATACATCTAGCTCCCTTTGATGAGAAAGTCGAAGATGATGGGACTATCGTGTCGAAGTCCGGTGAGGACTATATGACAGTTGATTACCCAAGGCTTGTTCCGCTGCTCATCGAAGCTATCAAAGAATTAAAAGCTGAAGTCGATGAGTTGAAAGCGGGGTGTTGTCATGCCGCTACAGACTAGTGGAACAATATCGCTCAACGATATACACGTTGAAGCTGGTGGCTCATCCGGCAGTCAAGCAAGTCTTAATGACGCCGATATTCGTGCGCTCATTGGTAAATCATCAGGCGCACAAATGGGGTTTTCGGAGTGGTATGGGGCATCAGCCAATTGGACAGCCACTGTTACCATCGGCATTTTATCAGCAGGTAAACTCAATGTTTATGGCTACAACGCAGGGACCTATGGCTCTATCAGTGACACGACTATCAATAGTTTTGGTAATCGTACTATCAACTCTGTGTTTTGGAACGGGTCCTCCGCTGGCGTTACTATACCAGGAGCGCCTAATAGCGGATGGACGAGGTTTATAATACACAGCACTAGTTTTTATAGAACTCAGGCAACTCATTTTAACTCAAGTACCGGAATGTGGCTTTGGAGTACAACAACAAACCCGTTTGCGGCTATATCAGGGACTAGAACAGTTCAGATGATAATTTAAGGAAGTCATATGGCAGAAATAAGAGAAGCCGGACGCTCCGGCACAAGAACAAATTGGACATT
>Ga0181380_1000054_pt1 | contig 42746 bp, 57 predicted proteins | sample 3SPOviralmetaG_FD_130116 | JGI IMG/M metagenome (GOLD analysis project Ga0181380, IMG submission 130116) | Marine viral communities from the oligotrophic San Pedro Time Series (SPOT) site, San Pedro Channel, CA, USA - 3 SPOT_SRF_2009-08-19 | ecosystem: Environmental > Aquatic > Marine > Strait... | reverse complement strand
GGATAAGAGCCATTGGCTCGTCACCGGAAACTCTAGCGTTTACGAAAACCAAGTCCATTGCGGCTAGAAGGTCGCCTTCCTCATCTGCTCCGCTTGCACCGAAGTTTGCGGTAGCGGCCTGAGTCTGTCCTGCTCCTGCGTGTAGTGCAGATAGGATAGTAGCGTCAATCTTGTCAGCCCTTGCTCTCACAATTCCCAACTGTTGCCTGTCAATGTTCTCCCATGACTCTCCACGTAGCCTGACTGAATCTAGGAAAGTAACTCTTCCCTGACCCTTTTCTAGTTTGGTGGAGTAGTTAGCCGTACCAATCTTGGTTGGGTCAACTACTGCGTTGTCATCTAGTGGGAAGGAGAAACTTCCGTTAACTCCTGTGTACCACTTGAAGTCCATCCATGAAACTGAACGTACTCCAACAACCTGTGTTCCTACTGCGATAGTAGTGGATTGTAGTTGGATGAAGTCACGGAGCGTTTGCTCGATAACTGCATCGCCTGTGCTGAATGGCCCTGCGGCCGCTTCAACCTGTAAGATTTCTTCTAGTGACTTACTCATGCTACCACCGCCGAGTTTGTGTTTATAGCAACTAACGTTCCTGCACCACTTCCACCAATTGCCTCACCTGCACCGACATAAACGCCGATTGCTTTCTGTGAGGAAGAAGTCTTGTCGCACATACCTGCCGCACCTGCGTAAACTAAATCTCCTAGAGCGTAGGTCACACTTGCCTCAGACTGAATCATTAGGACTCCGCCCATTGGGTAGTATGATACTGTTGCTCCTGCCGCAGTATCTAATGCTCCACCTGCCGCTCTTGAGGATTCTCCTACTGATACTCCTAGAGCGATGTGGTCTGAACCTGCGTCTGTCGTTTCCATCAATGATGCACCCGTTAACTTAAGCAGTAGTCCTGCTCCTGCCACCGTTTGCCCTGTCACTAGCGTTGCGTTTCTTGGGTCTGCCCCTTCTCCATATGCCATCTTAAATCATCTCCTTTATTTCATCGTATGTTCTTGCTCTCATGTTACTTTCGTTGCGAGCAAGAGTACCATTCCAAGCCTTTGCCCATGCGTTATAACATCGAGAATAAGTGTCCTCATCGGACTCAACCATGCTTCCGTTTAGGTAGTTAGCCACAACAGGCTTTGCCTCTTCGGATGCGATTACAGGAGCGTTAGCGATTGGTTCAGAAGTAACCTCTTCCATAACTACGGGGGTTGGCTCAGGATGAGCAGTTTCCCACGAAGCAATGAGAGTTTCTAGAGTGTCGCTTCTTAGGTCATCGTGACCGGACATACCCAATTCGGTTGCCTTGTTCACTAGAACCATGCGAGCCTCTTCTACTCTTGCTTCTTCTGCGGCCACATATTCTGCTACTCTCGACTCAGCGAGAACAAGCGAAGCCGTCAACTCTTCTATCTTATCGTTAATCTCAGGTGTTTCTACTGTTTCTTCACTCATAGTATCTAAATCTCCTGTTGGTTGAGTATCGTCAGGTGTGGAATGACTTATCAAGGTTGCTTCTATTTTCCTTTCGTCTTTTATTCTCTTCACACTTTCTATATTTGCTTGAGGGTAGGCAGGGCGGTACACAATCGCCAAATGGTCGAATGTAAAGTCCTCTCCAAACACAATGCCATCATCATCGGCTTTGACCGGTACGCCCGACCCGCCTATGCTCACACCGTAGTCTTCTTTGAGAGTGTAAAGTCCTGACTCTAGAACGTCAAACAATTCCGGCCTAGTCACGTGCGCTATATATCTTACCTCATAACCACCGTTTGTCTTAGGTAGATAAGTTGCACTCTTGATGTAACCGACATTGGATTTGTCTAGTCCTTCTGTCGCTCTTCCAAAACCCGGCCCTAGAGGGTTCGGGTCAGGATGATTTAGAGTTAGGTCTGCCCCTTGCATCTGCATAGCAGTAGTTTTTGCACCCTCGTTAGTCAAAGACCAACTGTTCTTGTTGAACCCATCGTGGAATGCAACTCCCTTTATCTCTATAATAGTCTGTCCTGTGGATGCTTCTATCATTGCGGTAGTTTCATTTACTTGTAGGTCAATAGTAACTGCAACTTTCTTGCACTCACCATCTACCATTTCTTCTCCGTAGCCACATTCGGAAGCATACTCATCTTTCTTTTTGTAGCCTTCTACATCAAACTTATGGCCTTCGTGTGCTTTCATGCACTCTTCTTTACTGTTACCCATAGCCTGACACCTTGACATAAATGCTTCGTGACTTTCATCTTCTTTTGGTGTAGGTAGTGCCGCTTCTGCTTTCATGCACTTGCCCATCTCAGCGCACTTTGCTTGAGTAGTGCAACTTGAGCATACTTTGTAATGTTCTGCTTCGGCTTTTTCTTTCTTGATAGGTACGCAGTTAGGTACTTTACGACCATTCTTCATTTTCATGCCGTACTGCTCGTAGCCTGATGTGCATGGGTCATCTGCTCTTTTTGCTTCTACATCAGAACCACATACACACTCACCTTCACATTCGCAAGCATCTTCACAACCGCAACCACATGGAATATCTGCCTCTACTTTCTTTCCACCACGCCATTGTCTGCAAGACCAATAGCGAGCCTTCCATTTTGGGCCGGGCGAATCGCAGTTGTGTCGTGAACGGAATGATTTTCTCCTAGCAGGGTCATCTCTTTTGATTTCCATGTTAGGGTCGCCAAAGCGTACTATTACTACTGTTCCTTTTTCATTCTTAGTATATACACCAAACTTTTTGTTAGCACCCTTTGTCCTAAATGGTTTATTGAGTGTAACGCTACGGCCTTGATATTCTGCGGCAATAGCATTTTGGTTATCATCTACTGTGTGTTCGTTCCAATTTTCGTAGGCGACTGCCTCTCCACCACAACCGCATCCGCACGACATGATAGAGTTGAAATCTCAAGCGTCTTATGAAAGTTGGTCTAATAACCCCGCATCTAACAATTCCTGAATCACTTGTTTTAGTTTCTGATACTGTTCTAGATTACACATACGGTCTGTGTATAAGTCACCTACTTCATACTCATCGTATGTATCAGGCCCAACATATAATGCGAAACCGGATTTGTCACCTGAGTCATTTAAGGTAACATACAATTGAAAAGTACCTTCACTATGGTCTTTTGCTACTACTTCTCCTGTTATATCTCTACAAGTAAAACCTATATCTTCTTTGCTATCAAAACCAAAAGAGCCGCCACCCCCCGCTAACACTAAAACCATCATTAATACGCACATATAAGCGAATAGTTGCTCTCGGTCAAAAAACATCACTATGTCTACTATGCGAGTGATGTATCATCATTTCTTTTTGCCGGATGCTTCTTTCTTAACATCGCTGATAGAAACACCTGACCGCTCTTCCATTTTGAAGTTGTGAGTCTGTGCTAGTTGTGCCATAGTATTCTGATGCTCAAGGTTAACCATTTCTACTTTGTAAGTGTGGTCACGTTGAGCGGCAGATGCTATTAGGTCTGCATCTATACGTGCAGGTATAGCGGCCATTTCAGCCTGACCCTCAGTTTTCCATGCGTCAAGAACGGCAGTTAGGAAAAGTAGAGCAGGGCCACCAATAATTGCAATAAGTGATACGAAGAAATCAAGGTTTGCCTGAACCAAGCCTTCTGTATCGTTAACACCCTTGTATATGACGTAACAAGCAAAAACAAGCCAAGATATAATTAGAGGAATGCCTACTGCCGCCATCATGTTGTCGTAAAACGACCTTATTTTTCTGCTAGGGTAGACTTCTGCCCTTTTATCCTGACGTAGCCTCATGGCTCAAAGTAGAACGTGTGTGTTTTATCAATCTTCTTCTGTTGGGGCTACATCTGTTGCGCCCGGCTGAGTGTTTTCGTCAGGAACGTCACCTAAGTCTGTGTTACCGTTTTCTTTAGGTTGTAGATTAGGTGGGCTAATGTCTTTTCTCTCATTTCCATCAGGCGTTTCCGGCAGATTGAGCATATCTAGAGATTGGTTTAATGTCAGTAGACCTGCATCATAACCCATAGTAGCCCTTTGCATGACGTTTAGTGGGGTTTCGCTATCCATAGCATCGAACCTGATAGTAGGTAGGTCTATTCTCTTGTGGGGAATACCTAATAGGTCTAGGTGTAGTGAAAACAACTGCATACAAGTCTGCTCTAGAATCTTGTGCATACGGCTGATAGCCTGAACCGCCCAAAGGTTAGCATTGAAGGTTGCGGCGAATGTACTACCCCTCTCCTGTCCTGCGGCCACTCTAGGCACTTGTAGTACGGCCGCTATATCTGCGTTTATAGCGTCAAGGAAGCCGCCGCTCTCAGGTAGTGAGTTTTCTAGGTCTACATGATGTAACTCTACATAATGCGGAAGTACCGGTATTTGGTCGCCACGTAGACCTTCAAAGAGGGAAATGACCTCATCCATAATGTGTGTGAGCCTTTCGTTCTGCTCGGCGGGGTCTTGTATGTGTTCTATTGCTTCTTTGTTGATAGTAATGTACTGCTTTGTCATACTGTCCTCTAGCGATAATCTATTGTTAAGGGAATTGTATTTCATTCGTATTGCTTGCTTTAGTGCTGAAAACCTTGACGCACCCCATATACCGTAGGTCTTTCTGCCCCTGTTGTCTACGAACCAATTGCTTCGGTAGTCAATCTTGATGTGCATTATCTCAGAAGCAGGTATTTCTTTGGCGTTTAGTTTCATCTCACGTAGCAGGTACTTTTCTGCCTTAGTGATAGGACTGTCCTCAGTAGCGTCAAATACTGAATCTATACCGCCTCTTGAGTCTACAATCGTAATTTGCTTGATTGGTAGGTTCTGCAAGTCTGTTATACCATCTCCCTCTCTACCTACAATCTTGTTAATATCATTGCCGTACACCATCATATTACGCATAGAGTTAATCATAATGTCATCAAAGTCTAGCCTCTCTTCTACTAACTCACGTATAGCGTCACGTATAGCGGCATTTCTACCACGCTCAAACTGTATCTCATAATTGTTAGCCGTTAGGCTTACTGCTCTTACTGCCCCGTTCAACTCAGGGTCTAGTTTTAACATCAAGTCATACATATCAAACTCATTGTCATAATTACTGTCTTTCTGCAATCTTTCTGTATCACGCATAAGGTCGGGAATACCTGCGGCAACTCTCAAACTCTTGTTAGAAGGTACTCTACCACTACTTACTATTTTTCTTGGTGGTTGGCTATCCTTCCAAAACTGATACCATGCTCTACGCTCACTCATACCTATGGCTAGTAAGCGGTGGTTTATCAATTTTTGCTCTTTTTTCTAATTATTTTTATTTTTTACGGCTTTTTCAGAAAAAATAAATCGTTGTACTGCTCCGCAATTCCGTAATTATTTTATTTATTCTAAGACATAGACTAAAAGAAATAGTAACTATTTAGTAAGTTATCTTTTAGAATGGATTATGCCGATTTTTCTAAGACCCCCCTTTGAAGAAATAAAAGAATTAAAAAATAAAGGCGCAGTCTAGCGATTTATTTATTTTTTAGGGTGCTAAATTAACGGAAAGAAGTAACAGTTATAAGCCAACCGTGACTCGTTAGACTCAATGAGCGATGCTCCAACGAAACGCTACTTTCGTGGCGGAAACCAATTGATTGACAAGTATGCGTCAGAAATGCAATTCTCTACTGAACGTGAGTTTGCTCGATTTCTGCATTCAATAGAACCTGATAGAACAGTAGGTGGTTGGCGAAACGCTATACTAAGATGGAAGAAAAAAGGTGGTGTTATGAATTACTCTAAGTATTCAGCATACAACGGCGATAAAGCCAAAGAACCTAGTAGAGTAGGTACGCACTATGACAAGACAACCGATGTGTATTTGTCATACCTACCTTCCCAAGAATCCCTAGTAAACGTAAGCGGTGAAACACATAGGGCTATGCGTCACTCGTATTCTTTTGATGGCGACAATCTAAGCATAGATGAGATGGCTAGAAAATACTCAAAGTCTTCTACTTTCATACGTGAGTACATTTCGGCTTTTAGTTGGACTCATACTATGGATGCGTTTACAGACGAAGAAATACTAGATAAGAGCGTAGATGAGTTAGTAGAAACATCCCTAGCATCAAGACGTAGACAAGTAAGAGAAAAAGCAAACAAAAAAATGTGGAACGACTTAGAGAAAGATGCAAACAGAATGCGTTTGTTAGATGACACACTACTAAATGAGTTTCGTGAGGCACTAAGTAAGCAAAACCTAGCACCTAAGAAAGTAAGTAAGCGAAAAATGAAAGATGCAGAACCATACGCAGTAGTTATATCCCCAACAGACCTTCACTTTGGCGCAGGGTCATGGATTGATGAAACAGGTAGCCATTACGATACAGTAGAAGCAAAGAGCAGACTAATTGACAGGACTAATAACCTAATAACTAGACTTCCTAGTAGACCTGAGAAGATTATACTAGCAACAGGCTCAGATTGGTTTCACATAGACAATGAAGAAGGTTCTACCACCAAAGGCACTATGCAAGACTTATCCACTAGTCCTGCTCAGATATTTATTGATGGTTGCGAGTTAGCAAGAGAACATATTGATATGCTTAGAGCCGTATGTCCGGTAGAAGTAGTATTTATGCGTGGTAATCACGATAGACAAATGGCTTTAGCCCTAATGATGTATTTAAGGGCGACTTACGAAAATGTTAATGATGTAGACGTAATAGTTGACCCTAAACTAAGACAGTATATTACATGGGGTAACAATTTGATAGGCTTTACGCATGGTGACGGTGTTAGGGGTAATGATTTACCACTACTTATGGCATCCGAACAAAGAAAAGGGTGGGGTGATTGCGAACATCACACTTGGTTTCACGGACATCTTCATCATCAGCGTTTACTTGAGAAAGGTGGCACTACTGTTATCCAATTACCAAGTTTGGCCGGTGCTGATAGGTGGCATTACCGAAAGGGTCACGTTTTGGCGAGAGCAGGTATCTCCGCCCACTTACTAGATAAAGAATTAGGTTTAATAGGTAATTTGTTCGCACCCGTATTGAGTGAGTAGAGTATGGCTAAGTTTTCCACCGATTTTGCAATGGCACGTTCCCGTAACGATGTAGAATACTTCTACAAGTGGCTTGGTTACACTTGGGGCGACCACATTGGCGAATGGATGGATATGTATGGCGAGCGAAGTGAAGTATCTGTGCATAGAGTATGCGTTATTGCCCCACGTGACCATAGTAAATCCACTACTTTGAGGGTAAAACTATTACATAGCGCACTTTTTGAGAAATGGCGTAACAAACCGTTCACTTGTTGGTTATTTTCGGCTAGCAAAGACCTTGCAATGCGTAGATTAGAAGAAATTAGAGAAGATATGAAGCGTCATCCCCAACTTAGTAAGTATCTCAATAAGAAAAGGGGTAACAAACTAGAATTACACTTTAACAACGGTGCTTGGATTCGTGCAACGTCTGTTGGGGCGGCTATTCGTGGTGAGCATCCTGCTTGCATCGCCTTCGATGACGTTCTTGATGATATGGGTGATATGGATTGGACTAACATACGACATTGGTTTCGTAAAAAGGTTACTCCTATGCTAAGTCCGGGCACATCCATTTATGTCGTAGGCACACCTATGAGTATGGTAGATTTGTACCATACGGAGATGTTAGCAAACGATACTTGGAAAAGCGGTGTTTGGTCTAGTGTAAAAAATTGGGATGAATACAAATCAGACCCCGAAAACGTTCAACCTATTGAATTATGGCCTGAGTTTAGACCTATCAACTTTCTTTTAGAGCAAAAGAACGCTATGGGTGAGTTAGCATTTATTCAGGAGTATATGTGTAAGGTAATTGATGACGAGGCGGCTTGCTATCCTAGAAATCTTACACGTAAGAACCTAAAGATGGATGCGGTGTTTGAGAATGAAAAGTTGACTACTGATAGGTACTCTATCGGTTTTGACCCCGCACATGGGTTAGGGCAAGACTATTCTGTAATGGTATGTCTTAGACAAGACAAAGAAGGCTACATACACCTAGTCAACATTTGGCGGCGTAATGATTTTCCACCTGACAAGCAAGCAGATATGATGGGTGATTGGAGTAAGCGATATGGTACTCCTGCATTTGCAGTCGAATCCGTAGGTTTCCAACAGTTATACGAAAGCCTACTTGCAAATAAGGGTATAATGGTTGATTACCGTGAAAGCAAAGTAGGCAACAGAACGCTAAAGCAAGGCTTGATGAACAGAATGAGGGTTTGGTTAGAGCGAGAGTTAATTATGATTCCCTATGGTGATGACTTTACTAGAAAAGAAGTTAACATCCTGCTAGAAGAATTAGAAAGCCACGCATGGCGAGATGGTATGATAGTTGATTTAGGTAGACACAATGACTGTGCTATGGCATTTGCACACGCACTAGACCAATTCACATACAAATCCCCTTCCACACCCGTCATTATGAAGACTATGAACAAAGGTGAGTGGTCAGGCGGCTCTACTAAAGGCATTCAAAGAAGTAGAGATAGCCCCGTAGGTGGAAGAATAATTAGAAGAAGGTATAACTGATGAGTAAATTAGATGCTACTAGAAGTAGAATAACAGGTAAGAAGTTTAACAAACAAGACCCTTTGGTTAGGCGACATGGGCCTATGAAGAAAAGGCAAGTGTATAAGTTAGTGATAGAGAAAATCCTGAACGATGCAGAAGATTGGATGACGGCAGAACAGATAGCCTACGAAGGCAAGAAGTACATATCGCCACATTGGAGTCCATTGAGTAAGATTCGTGTCGGTACTATCCTACGGCCTTACGTGGCAGAAAACAAGGTAAGGTCTAGAAAGCCACTTACTACTTCCCCGAAGCAATACAAGGCTAGGAAAAACTTTGATGTGCCGGAGTCCTACCTAGAGCGATGGCATTCAAAACCCCAAAAATAATTTTTGAAAAAAAATATAAAAATTGATTGAGGGGGTAGGCAATACAGGCCATAAGAGCCGGTGTAGTTTTTGCACCGTCGCAGTACAACGTTTTTGAGAGATAGAGCCGTTACAAAAGACTATATCCGACGGCCTCAGTAGCCATATTTATGCGTGAAGCAATAGGAGTTTATGATAATATGACGAATGCCCCTGCGGGAGACATCTTCGATGCCGAAGATGTCAGTAGGGTTGAGAGGGTGACTCTCGGTGAGAGAGTAAATCTCAGGTCAGACCTACCGACCCCAAAGAGAGCCACCACATACGGCAGGAGAGCCGACCTCTCAAATCTTCCAATCGTGAGAGTTGAGTCATTCGACGACATCATCACGGCAGGAAAGAAGGCGATGACCCTAGAGGTTACAAAGTACCGCCGAAGCACTATGAACATCGAGTCTGACGACAAGAGCAGAACAAGCAGGAAAGGCCACCACACAAGCCTTGAATTGACTAGCAAAGAATCAATGCTATGCCCTATCTGTGAGTGTGGTCTAATCCACCCTAAGACATTCACTTGCAACGGCGGCCACCCAACAGAAACACGATGCGGTCAATCCGTAGATATCGAAGCGTATGATATCACAATCGTAACAATGAACGACGTAGCCAACAGGTACGAACCCAAAGCACGAATGCCGGTTTTCGGAATCGAGAACGGTGAATTAGTGTTCAGGGGTAACTCTACCCTAACCCGTCGAGGTGGCTCAGACAAGGCTCAGAATAACGCCGAGAAGTGGCAGACATCCCGCCGAAGGGTCAGGGGCGAAAAGCCATCATGGGGTTCATACAACGTAGAAGGCGGGTCATTCCGCTCCGGTATGATTGGTCTAGAGTGCCACATCAAGGACAAGGTTTTCAGAACCTTTGCAACCATTGCCTTCGATGAGTCAGACACCGACAACATGACCGCTAGGGGAGTTACCATTCAAAGCAGGGGAATAAATCTCTTTGACCGTGAGGTGACTGAGTAAGACGGAACGGCAGGGGGGGCGAAAGCCCCCCTTGACCTACAATATAACAACCGTTACAAAACTAATAGGAGTGAATAAATATGACAGACAAAGAATACACAACCGTTACAAAACTTGAGGATGAAATGTTTCAAATCGTAGGGGCTACCCTACCGGCAAGGAGCAGACCGAGCGGGAATCAAATACCACATAGCAAAGTGAACCCCGTTACAAAACAAAGAGCGAAGAGGATAACCACTCTATCAGCCGAATACATTAACCACGACTTTAGAGGGTCGCCATGCCTAACCGCTACGGCTCATTGGTTCGGCGTTAGAGGTGCTATCCATTGGGTACACTTCACAACCGACTTTATCAGGGCAATGCGAAAGAAGGGGTACATGGTCAGGCAAAGAACATCTATCATCAGGAAATCGGGCTACACCGTATCAGACTTCGTTACAAAAGTTAACGGCGAGATGTCGGCAACCGTTACAAAACAACTATCGCTTAGAGGTCAGATGCCTGACTATCTAGTATTTATCACGATAGACAGGGAAGCAGGAGTTGCACACATCCACGCAACAGACTTCTTCGGAAGCGTTAAAGTTGACACCGCACCTGTCAAGGGTGAGGACAGGCGAGAAGTAACCAACGTGTTCGGGGTGTGGTACTGATGGGATTCAAGAAGCAAGCAAGGCAGAACCGCAAGCCAAAGGCGAAGAAGGCAACCGTTACAAAACAAAACCTACACCTAGAGCAACGGGCTATCAAGGATGTGCTAAACGACATCATCAACTTCAACACCCACGCTAGAGGATTCACAGGAGCAGGGAGTTGCATCTCAGATTCGATGCTCTTCACCATCCTATACAACAAGCGTTACAAAACTACTCTAAAAAGAGCGAAGGCGGTTTGTTGTGATGTGTCCGGCTATGGTAGCACAGGCCGAGAGTTTTCCCTATGGCACAAGGGTCACGATGGAAACGACCCTCAGTACCCTGAGCCTAGAACCAACCCTGCTTACTACTCAACAGGAGCAACAGGGTATGACGGTCACGTGGTCGCACAGACTGAGCATTACATCGTAGACCCGACCATCGGGCAGATTAACCGCAACGACCCCGAAACAGGACACAGATACTTCGATGTCGAGTTGGCTCACGTGTTCCCAATCGAGGAATGCGTACCGTTACAAAACTACCCTGATTGGCTAGGCGAAAAACTCACCGCAGTCAGAACGATAGAAAATTATCCACGCCAACAACTAGAGGCAGGTCAGGACATGGCAGACGCACCGGTGTTAGAATCTTTCAAGGACACTCGCCCTATGATGCACAATGAGGCAGTCAACCAAGACCAACTCTACATCTATCAATTCAAATCGAAGCAGGTTGTACCACACCTAGACGGTACTAACCAACCACTAATAACGACGATAGCATGGGCATTGAGGCCGGACATAGACTTTCACACAGAAGTCAACGTGCTTCGCAAGTGGTTTACGGATAACTACTCTAACGACATCAAGTACAACGCAAAAATGATTCAACAATTGAAAAAGCAGGGGGTGATATGATGAAGCGAACAATGTGGGGCGAAATAGTATTTCGGTTTTACTCATGGTACATTGACCGATTTGGTACAGTAATAGTCGAATACACATACGACAAGGAGTGATACAAAAGTGATAAGCGAAAATGAATGGAATGAAATAAATGAAGCCATTGCAGTTGACGGGAACGGTAAGCCGACAGGCCTACACTACGCCCCCGAAATGCGATGTGAGCATTGTGGCAAAATGGTAAGCCGTAACAATATGTATTGGGTGCGAGTCCGTACATACAACGGTGGAGCATCCGAGAAGTGGTGCGGTAACTGCTACAATAACTGAAAGCCAAAGTCCTCGCCCGCCGCAAGGCGGGTGGGGCAAACCCCTAATTTTTACAATATATCTGCCGTTACAAAACATTTTGTTACGTTTTATTTATTGCACAACCGTTACAAAAGAAATCGTTACAAAAGAAATCGTTACAAAAGAAAAAGAGAGAGAGAGGGGCGAGAGAAAAAACTCCCGCCCCGTTACAAAACTTACTGCTTAGTAACCGACAAGCAATATGAGGTCACGCACTCAACGTCGTAGCCGAGCCTGTTACAAAACTGTGTAAAAGGCCACTCCCAACCGTGACCCATGTACTCAGCGTCACCGTTTGGTGAAAGGAAGTCGTACAGGAGTCCACCGTCGAAAACTAGGAACAATTCGCCGTGAGCATCACGTGATTGGATAGGTCGGTCGCCGCCACCGAAGGCATACGAAAAATCGTTACAAAACAAACTGCAACCGGAGTGCCAATCTCCGTCGGCAAGTAGCCCGCCGTGAGCCTTCTCGTTGAGGAAGGAACGGATTTTGCGGGCAACGGTTTTCGTGCCTCGCTTCAGGTGGTCGGTGGCAAAGTCAGGGTGGTATCGTGCATCTGATTCCATGTTTCTATCCAACGACTTCTCCTTTATGAACCTGCCTCTCCTGTTACAAAACATTTTGTTACATACAATATGTTGTAATTATACTACCGTTACAAAACTATCGTTACAAAAGAGAAAGCCGTTACAAAAGAAAAGAAGAGAGATACTGCCGTTACAAAACTCATGCTTCATCTTCCGGTGGTGGTGGAGCGTTACAAAAGATTTGTAGAACATTAGCGTCAGGCTCACCCGTTACAAAACATGGGAAGTAAAGTGTTACAAAAGTTTCACTCACCATAGGGTTTTACCCCCTTCGGTGCAAGCACCGCAAACACCATTTTCGATAGTACCCAACTTGCCACCGCAAGGTACTTCAATTTCAATACATTCGTTACAAAAGTAACACTCCAATTCGTAGGTTGTTGTCATGTTTAGTGCTAACATCATCCCCTTAATAAAGGTAGCGATTCCGTTACAAAACTATTTGTAACGTGCGAATTATTGTAAAAAACGTTACAAAACAAACAAAAACGTTACAAAACAAAGAGAGAGAACAACCGTTACAAAAGGTTGCCTACGGGCGGTAAGTTGACTAATCCGTTACAAAAGTCCGATGCACAACAACTACAAAAGCGTTCTCGCAGGTTGCGTTACAAAACTTACCACCCGCAGGACTTGTTGGGATGCAACTCACCCTGCGAGTGTTACAAAACTTAGTCTTTGCATAGTATATCAATTAACTCCTGTGGAACATCTGCTCCCTCTTTCGATGCGGTTAGTAGTACGTCACCCACGATAGCATAGTAACTAGGAATGCCTAGTACCATATCACGCAGTACAGTAGCCTTCATGTTGATAGGTAGTGAATGAATGAGTCCTTCCTCATTCGCCCACATCTCTACGTTATCGAAGGTAGCCTCAAATTGAGTGCTATCTACTGAGCATACTCGCTCGATATATCCACCAACTACACCCTGCATATCTGCAAGGCCGTTGATGGACACAATTTCGGTTGTGCCATTGGTTTGGATTTTCAGTCCTTGTGCCATGTACCCCCCTGATTCGCTATACTATATGAACCAATCGTTTCTGTTACAAAACCTTTTGTTACGGTTGATATGTTGTCCGTTACAAAACTTTTCCGTTACAAAACATTCGTTACAAAAGAACGTTACAAAAGAGAGAGAAAAGAGAGAGAGAGGGTGTTACAAAAGTCCGTTACAAAAGACCGTTACAAAACCCTCTCTATACTATACTCAATTCTTTTCCCAAATCACCTCTTCACCTGTGTCTTGGTCAATGTGGCCGTAGCAAAGCCCGTCTTTCGATAGGCGGTGGTCGTCAAACTTGAAGTCAGTCTTGATGTCAATGGATGACCCTGAGTAGTTTCCGTGATACATAGCAAACTCGTATCGAACGTTGCTCATCCACTTTCGTGCCCTGTTACAAAATATTTCTAATTCTTTGTCTAGTTGGTTAAGGTAGTTGTTGAGTCCGGTCATGTTGACTTTGATTTTTACACTTGGGTCTTGGTAGCCCATGCCGGTGTTCAGCATGAGGTTGATGTCGGGAGTGGATGTTCTCATCCTGTCCTTTTCCTCATCGTACCATGTTCGGGATAACTCCGCCCTGATACGGTTCACGTTCGCTAGCAATTCTCGTCGGCCTGTCGCTTCGGTTGGCATGATTCGTTCTACTTGCAATTTGCTTATGAATGATTGGGTGGTGTTACAAAACCTTTTGTAACGTTGGATATATTGTAGCCGTTACAAAACTTCTGTTACAAAACTTTAGAGAGAGAGAGAGCGTTACAAAACTATCGTTACAAAAGTAAAGAGAGAGAACGCATCCGTTACAAAACTACTTGTTAGCAAGCACCCCCATCTTGGTATAGGAATCCTGCTCAACCGTTACAAAACGTGTGACTCTCAAATTGACATCGGGGTGATTTTCTGCGACCCAATCCAACCATTGCTCATGGGTCTTGCGACCACCGTTACAAAACCAATCGGTTGCCTTGAGGGTGTTACAAAACTCTACGTCGAACCATGAAGGCATTTTCTTGAATATCTTGGATATCTGATTACTGACTAGAACCCTGTTACAAAACTCTTCGGGATTTTTGACCTCGCTGAATCCGGCGACCATTCCGGCCAAAACGCCAAATCCTAAACTGTTACAAAACTCAATTTGACCTTCCTCAAATTGTTCTGCGATTTCGGGTAAGTTACCATGCACTCCAACTTCTAACATGATTAGTCGTACACGCCCCCCCTATATATAGTTGGTTATGCCGTTACAAAAGGTTTTGTAACGTTGAATATGTTGCAAGTGTTACAAAAGTTTCGTTACAAAACTCTCAAGAGAGAGAGAGAACCGTTACAAAACTATCTCAGTATCACCCCGCAATACCCGCAATGCTTGAAGTCGGTGTTACAAAACAATTCGTTCAACTCGGTTGCACTCATGCAACAACCCGTTACAAAACATCTACTTGTTGAATCTGCCATATCTAGCCCTCGCCGTCTTCTTGGTCATGTTACAAAACTGAACCCCTCTAAGGATTCTTTGAAGTGAAAGGTTGCACTCTCTACGAGTCCAGCCTAGATAATCGCCACCTGCACCGGTTGCGGGGTGGTTGAAGTGTGCGTAGGTCTTAGGACATACTAAGGCGATTCGGTAGGCTCTACCGTTAGCCGGTGAACCCTCAATACAGGTCATCCACTTCTTACCGCATAACCCCGCTTCAATCGTTTCCTTGTGTATCGCTTCTCCTAGTAATTCGCTTCGGGCTTTTGTCTCCTTCCAACTCATACCCCCACCTCATCGCCCTTACTATATGAAGTAACCCCTTCCGTTACAAAACCTTTTGTAACATTAATTATATTGTGCGGTTTACTTTTTGCACCGACTGTTACAAAAGTTACCTAGTGTGGATAGAGCCGTTACAAAACTTTAGGTGTTTTTTTTACACTAAGAGAGAGAGAGTAAACCTAGTGTAGAGATTACACTTGCTTTTGTAACCAACACTCGATGCAGAAGAGAAAGCAACTGACATTAAAGCACTAGGTATCTAAGAGAAAGTTAGTGTTAGAAAGAAAGTAAGTGCAAGAGATACATTTAATAACAAAAAGTAAAGCCGGTGCAGAAAATATACTTAATGCAATACAGTTACATAGTGTTACAAAAAGCACTAAGTAAGAATAGTGCCGTTACAAAAGCGTTACAAAAGAAACCTTAAATACCAATCGCAAGCGTGAAATCGTTTGAAGGGTGTTTCTAGGCACTTTATGAAGAAAAAGGTGTCAACGTACTAGCGACCCCTTCAAGTGCCTCAGAACGCACGTAAATGGCCTTTATGAAGGTCTATATCTACTTACCCGTTTTGTAACATTTTTCTTTTGTTACGTTGAATATATTTACCCAAAAAATAACTCCGTTACAAAACTTTACTTTCGGCACAAAACTAAGTTATCGTTACAAAACTAAATCGTTACAAAAGGTCTACTTCATATAGTTGTATACGCTCGCACGTACATGGGCAAGTTTCCGTGCAGATACAAAAAATGCAATGGCGTGGTTCATCGAGGCAAGTGTCCGGTGGCATCAGCGAGAGGTAAGAAAGGCGGTAGTAAGACCGGCGTTACAAAAGCAAGGACAGGAGATAGCAATGGCCGATTCAAACACGGCTATCGAGATTGTTGTGACACCTTGAAAACTAGTCCTCACGATGTCAATTGCAGTCATGCAAGAATTGGCATGAGAAAGAACATTCAGGTCAAAACTAATATTCCAATCGTGACAATCAAAATCCCGAAAGTCACATGGCATTCAGAAGCGATTTCAGTATTAGCAGTCAGGACAATGTTGAGAGGCACAGAAGGAATCTGTCAAGGTACTTGTGGGGCAAATATACCTGCGATTCAGGCATCTAAAATCCATCCAAAAGATGTGTTACAAAACCCTGCTAGAGTGATATGCCACGCTTGTGATTAGAAATGACTACCTTTATTAAGAAAATAGGAGATGGAGAGATATGAGCATGAAATTACAGATGACCTGCCACTTGTGCGGGATGGCTTTTGACGAAGAGATGTTGACTGAGAAATTATCAGATGAGTACATCGTTACAAAAGAGAGAGTAGAATGGCAGTACAAAAAATACTGCTCAGGAGATGGCACATTGAGATGTGCAGAAATAGATTCGATTACCCGCAGGGGAGCAATGTATGAGGCATGGTTAGATGACCCGAACATCATTGACGCTTGCGATGCGTAATCGAGATAGTTATAAGGAAAAAGTAAGGAGAAAGAAATATGTCGAGTAGTAATACCCCGCAGTTAAGAAGCCTGTTATCAGCCTTCGATGCTTTTGGTAAGCCCGCAGAAGGCGACACCGGAATCGAAGTGCTTAGGAATGCCGGAATGGATTTTGAGGTTGAGATGCAACCTATCTATCGTTCCAATAATGGTGGAGCAGTCAAAGACGGCTCACGCTATCGGAGAGTAACCCGAACAGACACCCAAGCCACGCTCGGAGTTGTCAGTCAAGGGTTCGTTCCATATCAGCCAAGAGAGATGGCCGGTCTTGCCGAAACAATCGTTGGAGCAGGTCGAGATGTGGATTGGGATAGAGTCGGATGCACACATGGCGGTGCAAGAATGATGATGTCATTCCAACTGCCTGATACCATGACTTTCGGAAATGGAGATGCCACAGAAGAGGTTGCTACCTACTTCTATGTGATGAACGCTCACGATGGTTCTTCGGGGCTAAAAATAGTACCTGCCCCTGTCAGACTTTTCTGTTCAAATCAATTCCCAATGCTAGACGGATTCCTGCGAAAGCAGGGTATCAATCCAAAGGCTTTGTCAATCAGGCATTCTTCAAAGATGCACGACAGAATTGACGACGTTCTCAAGGCTCTCAACATTATTGATAGCCTAACAGAAACTTTCGCACAACAGACCGCAGACCTGCTTCAAGTAGACATGGACATCGGTTCAAGAGTAGAATACTACATCAAGGTCATGGGTCTTGTCACAGACCCCGAATGCGTTGACCCTGTTGACAATCCTCACGGACTCAAGACACGTGGCAAGAACACTCTTGACACAATCCTAGAGGCCGAAGCACTAGCCCGCAACAACATCGGTGACATGAGCAATACTGCTTTCCAAGCATGGACTACAATCACAGACCACTTGACTCACGCAGGTATTCACGGCAAGGATGGCAAGATATTGCAATCCAAACTAGAATCGGCAGTCATGGGTTCATCAGCCAAGAAGATGAATGACGCATGGGAAATCCTAGACAACCTAGTAGTCGAGGCATCAGCAGAAGCAATCGAGGTGGTTGCTTAGATATATCGTAAAAGTAACTTCGGTCGGTGATGTCAGCGTAGGACATCGCAAGTTGGGTAATTCGCACCCATGCCGACAGGAGATTACTTTTTTTTGTTCTAAAAATAATTTTAAGTTTTGTAACGAGGTGAGAGAGAGTGGGAAAATTAGATTATACAAACATACTGATAGAAAAGAAAGATGAGTTTATGCTTGTGACTTTTGAGTTGCGTCATGGAGATTCTGAATCAATAGACAGATTAGTAGTCAGTAAAGAAAAAGCAACTACTTACGGAGAGGATAAAAGTAAAAATCACGCCGAGTTGATTGATGAGATGTATTCGATACAAGATGAGGATTGGCGAGATGGGGAGATTGGAGATGGTTGGATAGATGTCAGTTACGCAGAAGGTATAGCAAGAGTCAGAAGCGTAGAGCCAATCAGCAATCACGATGTTGAGATACTTAGGAAACATGGAGTTGCTTGAGATGACTAATGTTTTTACTGTAAAAGTAACTTTCGATATTTTCTACAATCAAGGAGAGGTTTACCGTGACAGATAGTATTACCGTAAAAGTATTACTCAAGAGAGTTGCTAAGATTCTCTTGCTAGCGAGAAAGTATATAGTGCTAGCACCTGTCGCAAACATCAATGATTACTCGTACATCATGCAGGAGATTGATGATACAAGTGACGAAATAAATAGGGTGATAAACAATGAGTAAAGATAACGTAAAAGTATTTTGTGGAATAGCAGACGCACATGGCCTAGAGTCATTTCAAGAAACTGAGAAGATGGGTCTAGCACCTACGATGTTCACATGGAGAGCGAGAGCCAACAGGCACAGACACGCTCTAGTCTATTGGGTAGAATTGAATCCTAGACAGGAGAGGGTGATGCAGGATGCAATCAAGGAAGCACAAGAAGATGGAGATTGGCACGTGCCACTACACCTTCTAAAGAATCCTGACTTCGTAGAGTTTGTATCATTTGAGAATGAGATGAAGAAGAGTTGGAACATGATTCCGAATGACGACTTAGACCCTTATTGGTAGTCTAAAAGTAACTAACGCTTGCGATACGAATACATCTAGTTTATAAGCATCAATAGGTAGGAGATAATATGCGAGAAGGCACAGAAAAGGAATTGAAGGTAGGTTACTGCCTGATGAACAAGCACAATGGAAATCTAGCCAATATTACAGAAGAGAAAATCAGCGACTTTGGAGATAGGACACTATCGTTCTACAAGGTAGCAGATAACTACACTACTAACTCATGGAGTCTTAGACAGATAGCAGAAAATTGGTTTATCATGTCACCTGACGAGTACGAGTTGCTATTGGCTCTATCAGATACTACTACTAGGCAATGGGGTAGAGAGTACGGTGTAGTACCTGCTCCGCTATTCACTTTCATTGTAGACATCTACGAGGCTAACGAGCCGTCAGTCACGATAGACAAGATGTTGTTTGTAGAGTGTGCCGACCAAATCATGCGTGACTACTGCCCCTTCGATGAAGGGCAGGATGGTACAGAAATCAAGTTGTGCATTGCTGAGTTGCCTTACAAGTCATCAAAAGAGCAGATGGATGAGTTAGTCTTTCCACCCGTAGATGAGAACGGAATCATTGCAGAAGCGATATTCGGTATGACTGCCGGAGATGCACTAGAAGAAATGCAGAAAGCAACAGAAGAGTTTTTCGATGACATTGACAAGATATTTGCTGATAAAGACGACCTAAAAGTAACTTCGGAGAGTGAAGAGTAATGGTCGCAACTAACTACAATAATGATACTTACTTTTCAGTTAAAACTGATGCAGGTAGAACGACTATCATGTATACTGAGATTTCAGCAGTTACAGTAAAACTCACAGACGATGGTATAGACGAGATATTTCAATACGACATTCACATGAAGAGTGGTACTATCTTCACTACTAGAGAGCAATACGATACACAGTCAGAATTGAATTGGCATTCAAAATGGTTAGAGATGCACACAATTAGAGTCAAAGAAGAAATATACGGTTAATCGGGGGCTAAAAGTAAATGGCTAAGGCTGACAGAAATCCTGAAAAATCATACAAATGGTATCAGTATGACAAGTACGACCAACCACCATTCAAGGTCACAGGTTCTATGGAAACAGGTAGGGTAGAAGTAAGTACCGGAGAAAAAGAATATCAGCAACTACCACCAAAATACTTTCACAATAAAGGTACTGCCAAACATTACCTAGACAATCAGGTAGCCAAAGGAACACTTTGGAGATTGAATCCTACATACGATAAGGAGAAAGGTCGAGGCAAATGGGTAGTAGATGGTAAGAGAGTTAACCCCCGTTCTATGTATATAGCAGAAACATTCAAAAACCTAACATGGCCTCTCGGTGGCAACAAGAGGTGGAAGTAAGGTTGTTGTGTGGCGTATGTAACGCACCTATCATGGGGAGAGGTGAGGACTTACGGCCTTTACTTCGTTCACGTGGATGCGGTAATTGTGCTTTAGGAGCGATGCACTACAAGGTTCATCAAGGTAAAGATATACCAAAAGAAACTATCATAGCGTGGTGTAGGTCAGGCGACTTCATTTCTAGATTAAAAAACCACAATCGTTTTGCGGTTCGTGGTACAATACACAGAAGGTAAAAGTAAATGAGCCAAAATACAAAACAACTACTTTGGATGGCATTAGGTCAGGTATTTTTGTATTGTTCTTTCATGGGATTAATGGTTTATCTAGCGTAAAAGTAACTTTTTTTTGAGGTCTTTGTGCAATATATTGTACGTTACAAAATTAACGCTTGTGATAGGGTTTCGCTACCTTCATATAGTATGAGATTGATTCATAAACATGAGAGAGTCATGCCCCGTAGAGTATGCTGATAGAGAGCGATACAACTCTTACTTAGATGCTCAGGAGAAGGCTTTATGTAGTCAATATGGGTATCAGAAGATACCCGCAACGATAAGCCCAATGCGTAGACTAATAGACAGAATTAGGGCTAAGTTGCAGACATTAAATATCATCGGTGACGATGTTAATTGGGGGAGAATAAAATGAGGAAAATACAGGCAAGAAGAGCAATAGCAGAAGTGTTGATAGACAATCCGACAGGGCTTACGGGGGCTGAGATTATAACAAGATTAGACCCAAAAGTAAGTAGGCAAAGTGTGACTGATACACGACACATCAGCAACCTAATGCGTGGAGCAAAGGGAGTAGAAAGAATAAAAGACGGTGGCGTAGGAGTTATGCTTACTGATGGATTGTCGGTACACAAGTACAAGGTGCTTCTATACAAGGTAACAGACGAACAGGCATTGATAGATTGGTTAGGTGGCCGAGTTAGATGAATCGTCTTGATTTCGTATCAGGTAACGTAGAAGTCGTAGAAGCCATAGCATTCAATTTAGACGTTAGACCTGTTAGAACCGACCCAAAAGTAACTTTGCTTGTGGCAGACCATACTACTTTGAAGATAAAAGATAGATACGTCATGTGGAGATTTCTAGACAATTTAGACAATGAGAAGTTTCACTATAATAGTTACCTAAATGTAATTAACGAAGTACCCCTTGAAGTTATCATCAATGATTTTCTGTATGACTATCCTAACACTTTAGTTAGAGCATGGATAGATGAGGACAATTACATCGTAGGGTTCGATGGTAATAAAAAACATAACCCAAAAGAAACTCAACAAACTATGGGTGAGATAGCCGAGTACATAGAGGATTGGGATTATCAAGTAAGACTAGTACCCTATCGTGCAAGAGAAGGATTCTTCACAGGATTAGTAGCGACTTACATTCAGGGTAACAAAATTATTGAGATTATCTCCAAGTACCAAGCCAACAAACACCATGTAATAATAGCAGGTAGATATTCAGCAGGAATTGGATTTATCCAACCCATAGAATCTAGAGCATTCAATGGTAGATTATGTACGTTGCCTGTCACAGATATTTACGGTCACATTGACACTCTTATAGAGGGGCTAAAAGTATTAGATGAAAAATACATACCTATGGCTGACAAAATTACATTGGGAAATATGTCCTATCAAATCCACTCTCTAAACATTAAGGATAGAAATAAGTTAGAGCATGAGAGATATAGTGAATTAATTTGGTAATTTTAATTACCTCAGAAAAAATAACAGGCTCGCAGTATCACGGTTTTGGGAATTAATTATTTACTTCAAAGGTGTTTGTAAAAGGGCTTTCTTCTTATATTATCTATGTCTTTGAAGAAATAAAAGAAATAAGAGAATGGCTCGCAGTACAACGTTTTATTTATTTGAGAGATTACACAAGGAAAGAAAAGAATAAGACCGAGTTGTTTATAGGCATGAATATGTAGGTGATGGTATGGTAGGTAGCAGTCGTAACATTAGGCTAGCAGATTGGATGTATGAATATCTGCAAGAAAGTGGAGAGGCTACTGTGCAAGACATCAAGGACTACATTAATCATAGAAGGGCTACTCAAAAGAAGAGCAACTATCATAGTTTCTCTTCACATCAGATAGCACAAGTATTGAGAACAAGTCCGTTGTTCGATAACAAAGGCCACGTTATGAATAAGTACGATAACTTTAGTGGTAAGGTGTATTTGTGGCGAGCAAGAACGCCCGAAGAAATAGTAGAAAAAATTAACACAAAAGTAACTAAGCACCACATTAGAAAATCTCAACCAAAAGCAGTCACAAACGCACTAGAAATTATGGGGGTTACATTGTGAAGCATATAACACAAAGAAGTGATGCTGATTTTATTTGGCAGAATGACAACTTACAGTCAGAACCTTCTAGCCTAATAGTATTCCATCAAGGTGAGATGGGCTTCGCATCCTTCATCGCAGGTATGGGTTTGATAGGCGAAGAAAAACCGGTGTGTAAGATATTCAGCAAGTTGCACAAGGTAGGTGCATTCAATTCAGCACCCGAACCTACATTTCCTGAGTGGCGAATGTTTGAAACTCGCAACGAAGATGGTAGGCGTTTTTTTATCCTAAGAATAACTCATGCGTACCCACTACCTGATTCAGATGTAGCAGACCATGTGTGGCTCTACACTTATCCTATCGTGCGTGACATAGTAATGGAAATGAATCAACACGGAGTTGATGAATTGGTTTACCTTACAACTAATATGCTACAAGCAGTAAACAAAGTAGCACCGGATGAGTACATATCAATAGATGATGGTGATGTCGCTCTCTTCGATTATGTCAACCACGAAGAAGAAATACAGACTATCAACGGAAAAGACACATTAGAGCGACAAATAATCCTCGCTCCCCCATCGTGGCCTTTCGCATCCGTTTTCAAAAACTTCTGCACGAATGATATTCGTGGAGTATGGATTGCGATAGGCGGTAACACAAAGACAGGATTTATTGACGAAGAAACAAGTCTTTCTCTTCTCAAATATTGTAAAGATGTTTTAGGTTTGTCTTACTCTAAAAGTAAAGTTGAGGAATACATCGGAGTCTTGCGTGACTTTGAACATCTGACTCAGCCTTTCGATTTAGATAGAGCGATGGCTGACCGGTATCAAAATATGCACGGTTAAAAGGAAGGTAAAAGTAAATGACGCTTGCGATAGGGATTGTTAGGGATTAATAAGAAAACATGGGTAGGATGAATTATGAGTGATTTTGATGTATTTGCCAAGACGCTTGAGTTTACTACACGTAATTACTACGTAGATGTCGAGGATAAAGTACCTATTTTCCTATGTAGTATTGGAGCGCATATCTTCAACGCTCTCAATAAATGCAGTCGTTGTGACTTCGACCCTGATAGCCCACTAGTTGACGAAGAAGAAGGCGACTTCGTGATTACTCATTGTCCGTTGCGGCACAACAATCCCCCCTTCTACACACCGATGTCACAACTACCTGACACACGTATTCATCTGATGCTTCGTGGTGCGAAAGGTTCGGGTAAAAGTATTCTTATCAATATGTTCTTGTCAGAAGGCACAGGTCTTTTGCATAGTATGAATCAAGATTTAGGTGAGGGTATGAGAACCATGCTCGGCCCAAATAGCGTTACTGAGGCAGGTATGTTCGGCTCGGTAGATGAGGATGGTAGAATCTTAGGTAGACCACTTGCACGTGAGTTGTGTGGTGGCATTCTAGGCTTTGAAGAGTTTTCCTCAATGTCTGATGCGTCTAAGAAAGAACACTCGCTTGACATGAAGAATCAGTTACTTACATCTCTAGATAATGGTCGTGTGCAAAAGGCTCTCCGAGCAGGATGGGTAAACTACACAACCCGCTATTCTATTTGGGCGGGTACACAACCTGCAAGATTTGAGTTAGAGTCAGGTCTTGACAGAAGATTCTTCATCATTGACATCGAGATGACTCCTGAAAAAGAGTTGTTATACAAACAGGCACAACATAAACAATCTAATGTTAGCGTAGAAGAAAGATTAGAGTTAGCGAACCTAGCAATATCAATCAAGGAGTGGATTCGTAATCGTATGAATAACGCAGTAGCGAATCCCCCATCAGGTCTGTTGTTTGCTGATGACGTTCTTGAGTGGATAGAACACCCATCGGTTAGGTCTTTTGAATCTGATTTGTTTAGACGAATCTGTATCGGCTATCACATGATGAAGCCTGAGTATCGTGGCGGTCAACCATTAGTTATCACACTAGACCCAACGCTTGAGGCAATACTAAACTCATCACTCAAGATGCGTAGGACTGTCATGGATGCAGACATGGAATTGATACGCACGACATTTTGGATGAAGGACTTGCCTAAGTCTGAGGTTGTAAAAGAAGTATCACGCATGGTTACAAACGGAGATTACCAATCAGCAAAGCGATGGATTATCGAGAATCTAGAACCGCAGGATTGGTATGCGGAGTTTGAACCTGAAACTGCAAGACGAGGCAGAAAAGGTCTGCTTTGTCGCTTCGGCAAAAACGCAAAGAGTGACAAGATATGAGGGCTAAAAGTAACTTAGGTGATTTATTATGAGTATTTATGAGGAAAAAGTAATTGACAAGATTAGGCAACGTGCAAAAGTAGGACTCAAGAAATACGGCGTAACTATGGAGCGAGAAGATTTAACAAACATCGAATGGCTAACGCATTTGCAAGAGGAATTACTAGATGGGGCAGTCTATATAGAAAGGCTAAAAGTATTATTGGGGGTATTGGATGAGAAGCAAGCGTGAAATACAGGAACGGCTATCTTCCACCAATGATGCTTTTGTGATAGAAGTATTATCGTGGGTTCTTGCTGATGAATGCCCTATGTGCGACCACAAGAAAAGGCGTGAGTACGAAATAGCAATCAACAATGGGGAGTACGAGCCTAGTTACTTAGAAGTCAAACATAATTGGCCGGAAGGTACTGTACTGAATCACATGACAAATCATGTTGACTATGATATAGCAGAAGCGACACATATAGAAGATGCTAGGTCACAATCCATAGACACACTTACTGCGGCGAATGACATCATACACAGGATTCGTGGTTATCTAGACGAGTTAGAAGAACAGAAGGATGTAGTTGGTATAAACTCAGACTTCGTTGCTGATGCGGCGAAATTGATTTCACAGGCTAACAGTAGCCTAAAACTAATTGGTCAACTCAAGAAGGAAATAGGTGTTGATTCACAACTCCTTCTAGCACAGGCACAGATGAATGATATGAGTAGATTGCTTGTTGATATTTTAGGCGACCAACCGGAATTGCTAGACCAATTTGAGTTGCGTATGGCTACCCTAAAAGAACCTTCACACGTAGTAGATGCTGACTTTGAGGTAGTAGAATGAGTTGGCGTTCTTCTAGTGTAAAAGTATTAAACACTAGACCTATCTACGAAAAGGAATGGCCTAAACTAATATCCGCTATGCAAGAGGATGGGCTAGTAGCCACACTTACTAGCGAAGGAATCCTATGGCAAGTAGGCCGGTATGTTCTTAAGCATAAACAAATCAGGGATGCTTGGGGCTTATCCATAAACCAAATGCGTAGACTGCAAGACTATATCATAGTGAATGACCCTTTTGAAAAAAAATTGTGAAAAAAAAATTGAGGCTTTGAAATGGCGATTGTGATAATTACAAACGATGACACAAAGTTTTTGCAAGGTAAATATATTATTTGTTACGACAACCTTGATGTCATCCCCGACCAACCCGATGTCACTTACATTCTCAGAACCAAGACCACAAATGAGCAACAGGTTTTGAACGGCTTGAATTATTTGCAAAATAGATTGGTGATTTGTGTAGAAAAAATGCCACGACTTACTAAATTGAAAGACCATGACCAAATTATTTTTGATGAGGTAAAAGTAAAATCACATGACTTTGCTAATTCTACTAGGGCTTTGTTGAAAGAAAACGATAGACTGAGAGCCTATCACCGTGCATCACAAGTACCCATACCTTACGCTCTATCATTCATCCGTTCTAACGTGCCTGACATTGAGTTTCATAGGCGGCTCGCTACGATAGGTCTTGAGTTAGATGATATGTATTGTCATGGTCTTTTCGCATACGGAATCAAGCCACTCGCAGGTCGCATCTCATGGCCGAACAACAAGGCTAAAAGTAAGTCTGAACCTACAAGTAATTTCAGACATAGCGATGTGTATTGGGAACAGTTAATTTCACTTGACATTGGCGTTGGCAACCAAGTCAGGAAACAAGGGGAAAGTCTGCCGAAGGGGGTTAAAAAAAGCATACAACATGAAAGCAGGTGGTTGTGATGGGGTACGATTTCTTCTTTCTTTCTTGTTTATTTTGGTGGTTTATAGGAGCATCAACTTACGCATTTATCTTTGATTATCTAGCACAATGGATAAATATTGTTCCGGCAAAAGTACATGAAGGTAAGGGTGATTCTTTCGTCAACTCAGCCATGTTCTTGAGTATCGAGGATGATTATTGATAAAACGTCTTATTAACCTTTCAGTTATCCTAATAATAACATGAGTGCGAACAACAGACGCATCAGACGCATTCTCGTTGACATTCTTTGGGAACGTGGTGCGATGACGAAAGAGGAAATGGCATCTATTTTAAGTAAGGATAAAAGTATTCGTACTGTACCTTCGCCTCATAGTTTAGCCGCTCTCATGTCAAAAAACCCACAGATTATTTCTGTCGGAAAACAAAGTGTTGAAAATGTTGTTGGGATAAAAGCAAAGCATCTCATCTATGACATCAACCGTGATTTAATTAAGTCAAAAGAAGATATTGTATGCACAAGAACCCCTACTGTAATGACTCCGACACAAATGAAAAAATCAGAACGATGTGAGCAATGTGGTAGGACAAGAGTATTTCCTGATGGCTATACCAAATGCCTACATTGTGTGCGTGACGCTTGCGATGAGTAATGATTACCTTCATAAGCATGATTGGTGTAGTAAGTTTATGAACAGGGCAAAAACCGTGATACACGCTGAGTACGAAATCATCAAGCACATTATAGCGACAGTTGACATATCAGATGTCAAAAACCGCTTGTGCCCTGATGATGACGAACACGCATTAACTAGATTCAACAAGGGTGCAGAAAATGTAGCAAACCTTATACAGAATCTAGCAGACCGCAGGACTCACAGATTACCTAGCGAACACGCAGACTACGAATCTAAACTAATGAAAAAGGTGAGAGCATGAATATATTTGCATTACACATGAACCCTCATCTCGCCGCTACTATGATGTGCGACAAGCACATTCCTAAGATGTGTGTAGAGTCAGCACAAATGCTCGCTTCTGCTCTCATCCGTCACGGTGCAGAACCGGAGCAAATGCCATTGACCAAAACCAAACAAACTCCGTACAAAGGTGGCTACCCACATCACCCATGTACTATTTGGTCAGGCGATACACGTGCTAATTTCAATTGGTTAGCAGAACATGGTTTCGCTCTATGTAGAGAATACTCTCAAAGATATGGTGGCAAGGTTCATGCTTGTCAAGGCCCAATCCTACACATGAAGGCTATGCTAAGTATGATTCCTGATGGCAACCTTACTCCTTTCGCACAGGCTATGCCTGACGAACACAAAGACAATGACGCAATTGTAGCGTATCGTTCTTACTACCACACTAAGGGTTTCGCACAATGGAAGCGAGGTACACCTGCTCCGTATTGGTGGACTGTAAAAACCGATAGTGTAAAAGTAACTCCTGAGCAAAGTGACAGGGAAGCGATGTATAAGGCGTTGGGGCTACAACTATGAAATCCAATCTTGAGAAGATGTGCGATGACCACATGGCAGAAATGGCTTTTGCTAGAACAGTTATGAATGTAATTAGTGTGGTGTTGACAAGTTTAGTTACCCTAAAAGTATTTGAGTTGATTTGATGGCGTACATACCTACACACTTACATTACTCGTCAGGTCGAGGGCGACTTTGTGGCGAGGCTATGATTTCATGGCCTGACAAGTACATGACAGATGAGTTTGCTAGAACACTTCCCGTCTGTCCGAAGTGCATAGAAATAGCCAATGAGAATGGTACGCATCAAAAGACAAGGCAGACTATTTATACTGCACCTAAAAGTATTCCTGAGCCTGTTGCACCTAAACCTTTTATCACACTCAGTCATTATCTTGTCTGAGGGAGTACAATGGATGACATCAGCAACATACTTGATATGATTTTCAAAACGCAAAGAGTGACGACACTAGATGACCTACTAACTAATCGTAACCTAAAAGAATGTGAGTTTATCAGACAGTTATTAATTCTCAAAAGTAATCCTGATTATGTAGAAGGTATGGATGACAATGCTGATGACATACTCAAGAACACACCACTATCATCTGAGTTTCTAGGGGGATTGCAATGCGGAATACTAATGTCACTAGCACTAGACCCATTCTTGATGCCATCCCCTCATCACGTATTGCTCAAGGAGTTGTGGGAAATGGCTCAGGCAATCAAACTAGAACAAGAAGTAGATTTATAACCCTGATTATTTCTACTAGGTTTATGAGAAGAACAAACGGTGCTGACCTTTTCTCATCGGGTTTCATGTTTCCCGCCCTACAAGGTCAGTACCAACACAAGGGGGCGAGGATAGATGAACAGGTGCTATCCCCAAACCGTAACCGATATGCACAGATAGATGTAGAGCCGTTGATGAAGGAAGGAGTAAAGACACGAAGATTAAGAGTCTCACGTTCTGATAAACAAGCCAAGAGTCATAGATGCAGAACCGTTCTGATAATACATAGAGCATTAACAAGTCGGAAAGCCCCCACCTTATTTTAGAGTTGATGTAAATGTATTCCGTACCTGACAGAAGTAATCACCATCCCGAAGATGATTTACCTGCATGGGTTTTTGATTACGACCAATGCGACCATTGTGAAGGTGCTATTGACGAAGGCCGTGACTATGCTGATTATGATATATCCGTATGTGATTGTGCAGAATGTGATTTGTGTGAAGGTCTTGCAAGTAAGAGTGCTGATGAGTATGTTATTATTAAGGTAAGTAAAACTAAGAACAGATTACCTTCTATCGCTGATAAGATTATCTGTAATACTTGTGCGTTAAAAATAGGTGAGTTTTTATGAGCAATATATGGGCAGAAAAATACAGACCATCTCTTGATGAGATAGTGGGTCAGGATGATATTCTAGAAACCATATCCTCACTACAACACTTCATCTTTTACAGTCAGAAAGCAGGTACGGGCAAGACTAGTCTAGCACACGCAATGGCAAAGTCGCTAGGTTGGCCTATCCATGTATTCAATGCTAGTAGCAAAGCGACTAGAGGTATTGAGTTTGTAGAAGAACATCTACTACCTATGTCAAGGACAGGTAACAAAAATCAATTTTTCCTACTAGATGAAGCAGACCAATTGACACCTGCCGCACAGTCAGCATTGAAGGGAGTGATAGAAAACTCACACGGATATTTCATCCTGACTTGTAATGACCTGAGTAAGATTAGTGATTGGTTGAAGTCTAGATGTTTTGTCTGTAACTTCAAGCCCATAAGCGATGAAGATATGATGTCACGACTTTCGGTTATTGCAGGTAAAGAAGGGGTAAAAGTAACTTCGCCACAAATGCGTATGATAATAGACGCACACAAGGGCGACTTGCGAAATGCTATCGGTGCGTTACAAGTATACTCTTCTATGAATGATGAGAAGGCAGAACGATTCCTACTGAGTCTATCAGGTAATGGCGTTCCTACACAGGAGTTTCTTTACCACGCATTCACAGATTCAGACTTCGATTATTGTTTGAAGATTCTTGCACCACACTCACCTAGAATTAGTGTAAAAGAAATATTCAAGTTTGGCATGGAGTCTAAAGGTCAAACTAATAATAAACTAAAACTATTAGATGCGGCCGTGACCGCAGAACGTGATTTTCTATTGGGAGTTGATGAAAACATCGCTCTTGCTAACTTCGTAAGGATGTGTATAGCATGAGCGGGATGTTTATAACCATGATTAGACACCCGATAGATAACAAACAAGGATGAATACCTATGGATGAAAAAATGATTAGTAATATGGCAAAGACGCTTAATGTTGACTCGACTACGCTTCGTGCGAAGGCAGAACAGGTGCTTGCGGAACAGGGTTCTGCTTGGCTTTCTGCCGGTAAATCTGAGTCTGATGCAGGTGTGCTATCTCTTAGAGTAGCCGCTAGATTGATTAACACAGAACAGGCACGATTGAAGAGGTCAGGTGCTACTGTATACGAAGGAATGTTCGTAGATGTTTCACGACCTAAGATGTGGGGCGAGTGGGGCTACAAGAAGATGAAGAATCAACTTCTTAATGCTGATGACAATGCTCGCAACGCTCTTGTGCAAGCAGGTGCGGTTGTACTGTATGAGGACAACCACGATGGTTCTTACACTCGCAGTTGTCGAGAGGACTTCGGTGCTGATGGTGCAGATGTCGGTGAGTTGCCGAAGCACACAATGGCTCTAGATGCAAACACCCACTTCTACTCCGTGTGGGATAAGACTAACCCTACCTTCGCTAATGGCAATGACAACTTCAAGTTTGGAAAGCCAAGACCGCAGGATGACAGGGAGCGAATCACTCTCTTCTTGGGTAGACCACAGGGTACTACTACTGAGCCAACTCTAATTACCGTAAGGGCACAGGGCAACTCAGCAGATGTTCAACACCCAACATTTGTAACAGGTACTATTCCTCTACGCTCAGGTGCTAACAACAATGCGTATGCAAAGCCAAATATCTCGGTGCTTACTCCTGACGCAAATCTAACTTCTATGTTTACTCAGCCACCTATTATGGCCGGTGAGTCAGGCTACACAGGTCTTGTACCTGAGTCCGGCACATGGGATATGCTAGACAGTCTAATGGACTTGACTGCTTACTACGATGCGAAGCATGGTCAAGACGGTTGGTGGGGTCACAAGATTGCCGTAGTGACTGAGGTAATCCACATAGACCCACGTGAGAACGGTGGGTTTGTAGTAATGTGTGCTGACCTTGACATGGCTTCTACTGCTTCTACCGCAGACATCTATATCTCCGCACAAGACGAGGACATGGTTGACTTCGGTGTTGGTACAAAGATGCTACTATGCGGTGAGATGTGGAGAACACAAGAGGGCGAGGACAGGCTGACTGTCAACGGTTGGTATGCTTTCGATGCGATTGCACCTGCCTCTCCTGCTGACAATGTGGGCGGTGACTTCTGATGGCGTGGGGGGAGCAAGCACAGAAAACTGCGGCTAAAAGTAACTCCGAGCCTACACCGGTTCAGACTACTTTCGACAGGTCTTACTACCTAAAGCAATTCAAGGCTCAGTCACAACAGACTGAGAACAGAATGGCTCTAGTGGGGCATGAGAATACGGCTAAGACAGGCTTGGCCGCTTCTCTACTTGACCCTGAGATTCAATCAGGTAAGTCAGTCTATATCCTAGACGTTGACAATTCAGCACGTTCTACTTTGGACTACATCTATCCTGATAAAGATAACATAAAAGTAATTCCTTTGTTAGATGAGATGGATGACAGTATATTCCACGATGACAATAGCATCAACTACATGGCTTTGATTGACAAGACCAAGATGTATGTCAACATCATTGCCGGTCTTATAGAAGAAGGTGAAGATGTAGGCGGTGTTATCTTTGATGGCGGTTCTACTTTCCTAAAGTGGTGTGAGTTTGCTATGAGGCAATCATTACTATCTAAGGGAATCATCGAGAACGAAGATGACTCCTTCAATCAGAAGGAGTGGCGAGAGCGTAACAGAATGAATCGTGATGTAATCACTAGGGTTCATGCTCTACCTGTATCTAAAGTGTTCTTTACTTATCACCTAAAAGCAATTCAGCAGTATATGGATGACGGCACAGGCAAGAAGGTTCTGATGGCCGTAGGCGAAAGGCCGGATTGGGAGAAGGGTACTATGAGAAAGTTTACTCAGCAGATATTCCTATCTAGATACATGAAGAAGGCTGACATGGCCGCAGGTGTCAAGGGCGACAAGAACCTATCCGCAGATGAGTGGGTTGTTCGTGGTGTAGTCGAAGAAATGAAAGGCAGTCACATGGAATTAGTCGGAAGCAAACACGACATCCTAAGAGTGAAAGATGGTAAGGTCACATGGTATGGCCTACCGGCATTAGAGAGTAAGAAGGTCGTAAAGAATGAGTCTACAACTGAGTAAGGATAGTCTGACTTCTTTATTGAAGTTGACTCAAAGGCCGCATAACGTTGCAGGTAAAACTGCGAACCAAGTTAATGCCGTTATGCTAAAAGTAACTTACCCAAAAGTTATGGCTTGCTCCTTAGTCAAAGATGGTTTGTCTAGCGTCAGTCTTTTCACAGTAGGGGCACAGGCAACCGCCTCTCCTAGAGATAATGAAACTACAATAGAAAGCAGTAATGCTTTCATCCCTATCACAGATATAGATGCGGTGCTAGGTGCGTTACAGTATCACGGACAGACAATCACACTCACTCACAAAGAAGGTAGTAAACTTTTGATTAAGTCTAAAAGTAAACAGACTACCTTAACTTGCCATGAAGATGCGTTGGCCTTTCCCCATAGTCCTCAGACATTGAAGGAGTGGTTCGACCAATCGTTAGAAATAGCAGGGAAGATTGGTGCAGAAGGCACGTACATCATGTCTGATGGCACACACCTTGCACCTTTCTGTAAACTACCGGACATAAACGTGACTAGTTTGCATGAAGCACTCAGATGCGTTAACGTCAACAAGCAGAAACTAAACGAGTATAAGTTTGTTGCGAATGATGATGGGGTAAAAGTAATTACAGGTAACGAATTGAAAGGACAGACAGAATACACCTTGATAGATTACTCAGGTGCTATCCATCCTCTACGAATGACATTTGAGGCTACCTTCGGTGGTGGTCTTGACTACCTTACTAAGATTATTAATAAGGAAAAAGTAAATCTATATTTTATAGACATGACACAATATCAACAGGGCGTAAAAATGGTAATGGAGTTTGATGATGATAACTTCATCCTACAATCCTCAATAGGACAGGTGATGATACAATGAATGTAATAGACGAAAATAGTGATATGCCCCGCTCAAGAACGCCCCACTTCCACGAAGTAATAACTAGGTCAAAACTAATATCCGAAGGTGACTTAACTGACACATACGAGATGCTAGTAACTCTTAGGTCAGGCGGTACACAATCATTTCATTGGGTAGGAAAAAACGGAGAAACTTTTGTTGCTAACGTAAAAGTAAGACAAGAGTTAGACCCCCTTTATCGTGACCCCTTATGGTTAGCCGAAAACTATCTTGAAAAAGAAAGAAGTATGGCAGATATAGCAGACCAATTTGGGATTACGCCAACGGCGGTCAATCAATGGCTTAATAAGCATGATATTCCTACTCGTAAGCGAGGAAGGAATACAGATGATAATTGAAACTGTCAGGTCTAACAAGGTTAGAGTTAGATACCGTGATGAGAATAGGCAACGTAAGGTTGCTGACTTTTCCTCTCCTGCCTACTGCTTTGTAGAAAGCAAACACTCTAGTAATTTTGGTGGTACTAAAGAAGCAGGATATACAGGACTATACGGTGAGAACCTTACTAAGATTACAGTACCTAAATCTTTTAACATAAAAGAAATACGTGATGATGCTGAATCTAGAGGTTACAGAACATGGGAAGCAAACGTTCCCTACATCAATAGGGTGATGTCTGATAGAATCCTTAACGGAGAAGAACCTGTACCAAACTACGAACACAGAATATGGTATCTAGATTGCGAATGGAATCCCGTTACAAACGAAATGCGTGTGATGGTAGTTAGAGATTCTTTTAGCGGAAAAGAATATGTGTGGTTCATCAACAAAGGTATAGAGTTGAAGAGGACACATGAAGAATATGGTGGTTACAAATACGAAGAACCTGCAAGGGAGTTTCCTACTGAGAAAGCCATGCTACTAGATTTCCTACGTACTATGGATGACCACGACCCTGATGTTATAGCAGGTTGGTTCGTTGTTGGTGCTGACATAAAGCAAATCATAGAGCGTTGTAACCGCAACGGTCTAGACCCGAAGAGCCTATCCCCTATGCGAAGACTCAGATACGAATACAAAGATTGGTCGCAACCAATCGTAGGTAGGTTGTGTATTGATTTGATGGTGGCGGTATCTAAACTATGGGAGTTGAAGAACGGCAAACTTTCAGGCTATTCTCTAGACAATGTATCGCATGAATTGTTAGGGGAAAAGAAAGTTGAGTTGCCTGACGGACACGACACATTCCTTAGCGACTTGCCGTTGTATCTAGACTACTCTAGAAAAGACGTTGAGTTGCTACCTAAATTAGACGCAAAAGTAAATGCGATAAACTACTATCTCTCTTTACAACACATCGTACAATGTGACATCAGGACTACTCCTTTTATCACTAAGATGTTCAGTTGTCTTGCTTTGCAGGATAAAGAGTTTGGTAGACGAATACCTACTAATCCACAGTTTGCGAAGATAGATTATTCAGGAGCAGATGTCATGGATGTAGAACAAGGTGTTTATGACAACGTAGGTATTCTTGACATAAAAGCAATGTATCATAGCAACGCTTCTCTACACAATATCAGTTGGGAAACTCTAGATGAAAACGGAGATGATTGTGGTAACGGTACAAGATTCTCTAAGGATAACAAAGGGCTTCTAGTAAGGCTCATGGATAAGATGACTGACCTTCGTAACCACTACAAGGGTGAGATGAAATCTGCTACAACCGAAGATGACAAGCAGGTGTTCGATACCATGCAGTTTGCTTGCAAATCCCTAGTCGCTTCTATGTATGGTGTGTGTGGTGATGCTAAGTATGGTATGTATCATCCTGAATTAGCGGCCGCAATCACATTCACTTCTCGACAGACTCTTGATAGACTCAAGCAGATGTCTGAAAGTGTGGGGCTAAAAGTATTATACGGACATACTGATAGCGTATTTGTAAGTTGTGGTAATCGTTCATTCTTGGAAGGTATGATAGATATTATTAACAAAAAACTAAGTCCGATAGAAGTACAGTTTGAGAAGTGGTGCGATAGCATGATACTGATTGCTAAAAACAGATACGCAGGTCTAGTCACATGGACTGACGGGCAAGAGCATTCTGAGAAACTATACATCAAAGGAATAGAAATGAAGCAATCCCGTATGCCACAGGTGATGAAGGATGCGATGCAGGATATTATCTACGGTCTACTCACCAAGCAGACGGAGAATGATGTTACCAATCACCTAAAAGTAACTATTGATAGTATTGTGAGCGGTGAAGCAGACCCACTTTCTCTTTGTATGAAAGGTAAATTAGACAGAAATCTACATGAGTACAAAGTCCTATCAGGCACTAGTGCGGGTGCGGCATGGGCTAACGAGTATCTAGGTAAGAATTACAAGCGTGGGTCTTTCTTCAAGGTCACACTAAATGATAAGGGTAAGTATATTGCATTCGATGACCCAAAAGACATTGAGGGTAGATATAACATCGGCTACAAATACATAGCAGACAAGTTTTTGATTAAGAAAGTAACTCCCTACTACGAGATTATGGGTTGGAATACTCAGCCTCTACACAACAGTTTGCAAGGGATAGGACATTTAGCGTGGTTGTAGGATTGTTTATAAGCATGATTAGGGTGGTATATGTATGAGTAGAAGCAGAAAAATGACAGGTAAGAGGACTGTAAAGCAGGTAGATGCACGTGTAAGCGAGTTATCCACTCAGCAAGACGCAGTAATCAACAAATTAGATGCACTAGGAATGGAGTTTGCGGGATTCGCTCAAGCGGCCGCTAACGATATACTCAAACTAAATCATTTAATCTACGCTATGCTAGACAAAGAAGGATTGATAACAAAGATAACTTGTGCTAATTGTAAAGAAGAAGTAATTAGACCTGAATTAGACGGTGTGGAGCAATCAGATTCTTGCCCCCATTGCGGTCAGAATCTACATAACTCTACACAAGTTAGTCTGAATGAGGTTGATTTAGTAGAAGAAGAAGAGTGATGATATGCCTCTCGCTACCGCAGAACAGAAAGAAGCCTCTTCTTACATTCCTGCGGATGCTGATAACCTAAGAATAAGTAAGTCATCCCTGATGACGTACATAATGTGTCCTAGACAATACTATTGGAAATACTGTGCAGGGCTACCTTCCGCACCCGCTAGTGAAGCGGCCATACGTGGTGGCAGGGTTCATCAGGTTATGGAAGATGGCCTTCTCAAAGGCTCACACACAATCAAAGAGTCTGCGATAGCCAACGAAGTAGAAGGCGACATGGGAGTTGAAACCTTAGAAATATTATTACATCAGATAGCACATGACTTGGGTTCTTTTGAGATAGTAGAAGCAGAAGTAAAACACGAAATATATGAAAACTATCGAGGTAAAAGTATTATTTGGGTAGGTATGATTGACGGGCTTATCCGAGTAGAAGGTCTAGGGCTAGTTATTGTTGAGTTAAAAACAGGTAAGATGAATACAGGCAAACTTGCAAGGACTAGAAAAGAATTAATCTACTATCGTAGAATGTTACAGTTACTTGAAAAGTATGAAGAGCCTACACATTTCCTATACATATCTCCTGACTACGAAATAGACATTAACGACAAGTTATTGTTGGAAGAAAACAAACGTGGTAAGAAACTATGGCTTGGGCCTGAGCAGGGAATTGCAATTTTAGAGCCAATAGGTAAACGTAGTATAAATGCTTTTGAGGAATCTTTAAGTGATACTGTGTCTGACTTAACACTCCAACAATGGCCTATGAAATGGAGTGAATACTTCTGCCCCCTATGGTGCGAGTTTTGCCTGAGTTGTGAAGAAGAATTAACAGGTGCGTAATTATGAATATAGATAGGTCAAAAGTATTAGTTTGTGCCGCTTGCGGTAGTGATGATAAGTGGGAAGGTTTTGAGGATGTTGTACGTGTCATAGGGCAAGAAGGACACAAGCCTGAAATAGTCACTATCGCCGCCTGTGAGTGCGGCAACCAACAAGAGGTATAGTTATGTTAGATTTTCCACGTGAGATAGGGCTACGCCGTCAGGTATGTGAGTCCGTAGATGACTTCAATAATTATATCCTAAAACTAAATGGCAAATCATCCTGCTACACTAGTCTATATGCGTATGGTTCTAGACACCCTGTTAGGCGTTGGAAAATAGATGCTGATTCTGTGGTCATAGACCGAGCGTGGTGGGATTTTGATATGCTAGAGGGGGGTAGCCTATCTGACGTAAAAGATGACGTTAGAACGCTTCTAAATAGGCTTAACGGCGATGTTCGTTTAGTCTTTACAGGCAGGGGTTTTCACATTCATCAATTCTTTGCTTCACCTGTTATGGGTCAGGCAATTTCTAAACACATTCACCGCTATCAGACTAAGATGGCAGAAGGTCTAAAGACACTAGATGGTGTAGGCAACCCACTAAAACTTACAAGAGTACCCGATACATTCAATCCTAAGAGAAACAAATGGTGCGTAAACATTTGTGCTAAAAGTTTTATGACCAATTTAGATTTCAAAATACCTACTAGCCCTAGTGCCGAGTTTAGACATCTAGACCCATATAGAGGCAACCTACCTAATTCTACATTCGATATAGTGACATGGATTGCTAAGAATCCTATGAAGGAAATAGATGTAATCAAGAGGGAGTTTACGGGCGATATATCTAGTGTTGGTCAGATACCAATACCACCTTGCTTAGACTCAGCGATAAAGCATGAGAACCCTAAGCATCACATCAGGGTTGCTCTAGCACAATACATGGCCGAAGAATTAAGGATGTTTGCTGACCCTTCTAGCCTCACTCTACAACAGAAGCGTGAGATGGCAGACAAGATGGTTGAGTTTATGCGTAGTCTAGGATGGCGTGACTTCAATGAAGTAATCACAAGACACCATGTAGAAAGCATCATGGAATACAAAAGGTCGCCTTCTGCATCTTGGTATAGGAATCACGGTATCTGCGATGGTACTAACTGTTGGGCACATGGGGGAATGCACTAATGCAAAAACAAATCTGCCCTATGTGCCGTAGTGACAAAGGCTTCATGGATTTGCATGGCTCTATGACTTGTCTTAACTGTAAAAATAAAATATCATCTTGTTGTGGTGATGGAGCGTGTATAATATGATTCAAGTAGATGAAAGAATAATTAACTCAATAGTAAGTGAACACCTTGCGATAGATTGGTCTGAATTAACAGGCTTAGGTATTGTGATAGGTCTTGTTGGTTTGCTAACTTTTTTTGTACTCAAACTACAATATAAGTAACGTTACAAAATAGTAACTTCTTTTATACTAACAATAACTCCGTAGGTTTGTGCTTCTTGTTGATGATAGAGAGAACCCAAAACTAATTGCTAAATTACTTATGCGTATGGGAGATGCTAAACTCTCAGATACAGGAGAGGCAAAAGTAATGCGAATGGCTACCGCAGATTACATGATGGGTACTTGGGGGATAGAAGCAAAAGAGATAAATGACTTGTACCGCTCGATACTAGGTATAGGGAGAAGCCGTACAATCATAGGCCAACTAAGAGATTTGGAGAGAGCAGTAGAAACTCCTATGCTAGTAGTATATGGTACACAATTAAAACCGTATGTTCGTGGTCAAAAGGGTAGTAGACGTACTGCCGCAATAGAGATAGCCCGAATGAAACAAATCATTAGACAATTCAAGATGACATTCTATCAGCGATTCCCAAAGTTTCGCTACATGGAGTTTCCTACTATGGATGATTTTGTAGAGTGGCTAATCTTAAACCACACACAAATTAATGTTAGTGCAAAACTAACTGACGAAATGAAAGGAGCAATAGCCAAGCCTATACACGACCAAAGAGTAGAAGTGCTTGCTACCGTAAACGGAGTATCGCAACAGGATGCTCAGAAGTTGCTGAAAAGATTTGGCAGTCTACCTAAAATCCTACACTCACGCATGACTCAGAAATCTCTAATGGAAGTAGAGGGGATAGGGAGAGTCAAAGCCAAAAATATATTAGACCTAAGAGAAAAACTCATTGATACGGCCTAAATGTACCACTAGCAGATTTACCTTGCATACCTGCTCTTCTAAATTGCACATCTAGATTGTGAATAATAACAGAATCATCAGAAGTATCTTCTGTTGCATCTCTTCTAGTAATAGTTACTTTTATTCTATTACTAGTTTTAGATGCCCCATCTAGATTTGTGTTAGACATAAAAGATATATTTTTTCTAACAGTAGACGCAGGTATAGTTACGTTTCTTGTATGTTTAGCACCGGTATCTAAACACTCAAGTCTTACATTTAGTTTAGCAACACCACTTGAAGGTGTTCTATCTCCTAAAGTTATTAGTGCAGTTACGGCTACTTCTTCTGTCGTTACATCCGAAGGCACACTTACTGTTCGGCTAACTTTAGCCCTGTGAAATACTTGCCCTTCATCACTAGGAGAGTTGCCTGTCGGTGGTAATGACCAACCTTCTAATGACCTTATTGCAGAACCGCCATCTATTATCATGTCGCTAAACTCGTTAGCCCCTTTCATTACAGATGGAGAAAGACCAACCTTTTTTTGTCCTAGTAAAGCAAACTCTCCTTGTGCAGTAAATTGGTCAGCACTAAGACCCATACGGCCTGTTAGATTATCATAAGCACTTACACTAATTGTATTTATTGAATTAGTATTCATGCCGCTACCTGCTTGGTTAACTACAACTGATGGGTCTGCCGTTACAAAACCTTGACTACCATCTCCGGCGGGCATATTATCTAACGCATTAGGGTCTGTTCCGCCTGTGATTGGGCCGGGTGGCCCTAGCATATGTTGTACTTGCATTGGTACAATAGGTGGTGGTGGTGGCGGAGTAGGAAATAAATAAGATATAATAGATTCTGACTTTTTAGATTCATCTTTTTCTAATGATAGTTTTACGTCTATTTTACCTATTTGTATTGAATAATTACAATCTGTAATAACAAGTGATTCGTTATTTAGATTTAACCCTGCATCTGTCAATGTTACAAAAGTAGAAGGGATGTAAGTAAAATCAGGAATAATTTGTAATCTAGGGGCGTAGTAACCTACTCTTGTGCCTGAGAATCCCGCAGAATGTATGTCTTGATTACGCAGACCTAGCGGAAATATACTGTCAGTATTTGTTCCGGTAAAACTAATTCCTTCTATATTGTGTGCATTTTTTAATATGTCTGACCCATTAGGATTGCCGCATCTGTGTTGCAGGAGAGAGCGACAGTAATCTGCGTTAAACGAAAACACAAACTTTGCTCCTGCGTCATGGAGAGATGATGAATACGAATTAGGAATAGTAATTTCGTAAAAACCATTTTCTTTTACGTCAAGAGTAGTATATTTTGTACCTGAGCCTGACGCAACAGTATGTGCAAGTGTAGGGCCGCCCGGCCCTGTACCTGCACTACCACTAAATTGATAATCTATAATACCAATTGTAAACTCAGCATTGTCTATATCTGTACCTGATTGTCCTGATTTAAGAGCAACAAACAAACGCAACTCATTACTTGTAGTATCGCTAACGTAAGGGCAACGCTTAGGCACGTGTACGCAGGAGAGAGCGTTGGAGAGAGAGTTTGCCCCATACCAATAAAAATTGTCGTTATATGCCGTGTCTGCGGTAGTAGTTTCTTGCTCGCTAACACCATACCTAGCGTATATATCCGTAGTAGTTTTTTGATTGCCGTCTAGGGCGTTTACCATGCCCGGATAAGGTACACCACCTGTACCCAAGAAAGTCCATGCGTGATGCCTGTTTGCAGGTTGTTGACTACTATCATCATCTATGTCTTGTCTACCTTGCAATGCTACCTGTGGGTCTGACACATATCCGTATCTACCACCGGTAAGCATAGGCTCTTCATCTAATCTATCTAAAGTAGGAGTTAATGATAATCTTAATTTAGGGCTTTTTAGTGTGTTATATTCTGCTTCTGCTAATGCTAGTGCTTCGTGATGTTGTTTTATTTGCGGCTCTTCTATAACTTCCCATTTTGCGGTACTTACATATGGTGATGCGTCTTTAGGATAATCCACAAATGACGCTCCATCTGCATAATATATTCTAACTCTATCTATTGTTTTTGTCATATCCATACTCATATTACTGAGTATAACATTATCTCTATTAAAAGCAATACCTGAGTTATACTTAGGTCTAAACTCAAACTTACCATCTCTACCCTGCAAATGCGAAAACTTAGTAACATTACCTTCTTTACCTATACCTGAGTTATCAGTTATTCCTTTTAGTATTTGCATAAAACTACTATTTCTAGCATCAAGTGTAGAACCATACTCATCTGTATTACTTAAAGTACCATCATAGGTCATTTTTGTAGTTTGAGGAACATTATTAAAACTGTATGTAAATGGCAACGCAGTTGGTGGCATCCAATTATCTACTAATGCACTATTCCATAACATTCTAAACTTATCACTTTCGTAGTATGTTCCAATGTTAGGTGATTTAGTTTGGCCTTCTAATTTCATCATTAACCTTAACATATATTGACTACTTACACTTGAAGTAATTGTAATTTCATCAAATTGTGGTGTTTCTCCTTCTATTGCCATACCCATATCTATACGTCTTGCTTGAACAGGTAAATTAGATAACAAACTACCTAACTCATTTTCTACTGCAAATGGGCTATCTAATACTGATGCGCTTAGGTTATTTATAGATGTAGTCCACACGTAGTTTAATTGTGGTAAAATTGTAAAAGTTGTTGAGTTAAAAGTAACTCCTGATATATCGTGAAATCCTTCCCATATATTTAGAAAATTACTATTACCTATTGCCATAGGCCAACCGTAAGTAGAGTTTCCTGCCTCTATCCATAATATATTTGCAAACTCATCGTTAACTTCTGTTTGTAACTCTTGATTAGTCATAATTCTATTAATAATTAATGAATCATTTGTGCTAACAGTAGTTACTATTGCACTAATTGTATATTTTATACTATTGTGTATTAAAAGACTTCCTACTTCTACACCTAATGCTTCCATATCTTTACCGATTATTATTTTTTTACCTACAATATTTCCTGTACCATAATTTTTATCACCATAGTAAGTAGAATCAGCACTAGTAACAATTGTTTCTGATATTGTAGTTGATGTTTTTGCTGACCAAGTAAAAAATCGTTCTGCAATTTGTTGGTTTGAACCCTCTCCTTTTCTACCTGTAAGTCTACCAAAACCACTACTAGGGAAATCAGTAAAATCTTCACCAATAATGTAATTTTCATTTTCTAGTATATCTTTAGTTAGTAATGTCGCTTCTACGTTTAGCCTTCTATCGTTAGGGTGATTTTCAAAAGGAGCATTGGTTGTCTTATAACTTGACATAGCCTCTAGATAGTAATTATCTATCAACATAGGAAAGCCACTAACAGTAGCAACATAATCTCCTAAGCCTGTTTTTAATCCT
>Ga0181380_1000053_pt1 | contig 42948 bp, 46 predicted proteins | sample 3SPOviralmetaG_FD_130116 | JGI IMG/M metagenome (GOLD analysis project Ga0181380, IMG submission 130116) | Marine viral communities from the oligotrophic San Pedro Time Series (SPOT) site, San Pedro Channel, CA, USA - 3 SPOT_SRF_2009-08-19 | ecosystem: Environmental > Aquatic > Marine > Strait... | reverse complement strand
TGAATTTGTTGATGTTGGTAACGACATTAAATCAGCAAATACTGATTGTATGAAGAAGGCTTTGAATATGTATATGAATATTGCAGATGATGTATATCGAAATCAGTATGAAGACCCTGAGTTAACAGATGACCAAGTAAAAGCAATAACTAAACTCGCAGGAGAAATAAGTGATGAAGAGTTCGTCAAGATTGACACTCTCATACAAGAAAAGAAGTTAAATGCTTTAAACTACAAAGCGTCATTTGCAAAACTTAAAAGACTAAAGGAGGCAAAATGAAGCCATTTGGTACTATAGACGAGGGTCTATTAACAGAAGGTATCGAATACACTATTGGTATAAATGATGGCACGATGTTTAAGCGTGTTGTTTATAAGGGGACTAAACTCTTTAATGGTAAACCAATGATGTGTTTCGAGACAGAGAATAAAAGTCAAGTGTCAGTTAATCCTAGTTATCATTCGTTTACGATTGAAGAACAAGGTCAGTTTCCGACACCTGAAGACTTTGAAACAAAAAACACTATTAGTATAAGAGATATTAATAGTCAAATTAGTAAAGGAGAGTAATCGTGGGTAAACTAACAGTAGCCGATGCAGAAAAGCTAGTTAAAGATGGTTTGTTAGACACTAAAACTGTATCTCAGATGCAAGAAGAGGGTTTAATAAGCAAAGGAAGACGCAATACTAAGAAATATATTAAGACTAAGGATGGTAATTGGGTATCACCTCAATTATACTTTCAAGGTGTTAATGGTTCTGAGTATTCTAAAAAGATGGTTGATTTCAGAACTGATTTCAATGCGTTACTAGATAAATACGCAACACAACGTAACAATAAGGAAAAGTAAACTATGAAAACATTAGAAAATACTACTTTTAATGAAAGTACAGATGCCTATCAACCAATTGTAGCAGGTACATATCCTGCTCATGTAATAGCTTTTGAGTCTAGAGAAATCAACAATAGCGTTGTTTTTAATATGACTTTTAAGATTGCAGATAAAGTAGCAGATATGGAAGTTCCTGTCTATGCTAATATTGATGGCACTTATCAACCAACACTAGATGATGAAGGTAAAGCAGTTACTCGTAAAGGTTCACACCTTATCGGTAAAGAAATACGTTCAGCAGGTGTATGGCTAACTCCTAATCCACAAGATGGTGAAGGTTGGAAGAATCGTAAATACAAAGAGTTCTTTGAGAACTTAGGTGTTTCTTTTCCAACAGATGACAATGGTAATTGTCAGTTAGGTCAAGTAGAAGAAGAAGACGTATTAGGTTTTCCTTGTCTTGCTAAAATTGATGAACAAGAGTTCACAAATAAAGAAGGCGAGAAGAAAACTACAATGCGTGTGTTCGCTGCTTACCCGTGGAATACAGGACAAAAGTTGTCTAATGATGAACTAGAAGGTGGAGACGTACCTTTCTAAATCTGAAACAATTAGTGTGTCTGAGTTAAATAAACTATGGGTATAAGGTATTCGACTGAAATAACCCACACTAACTAACAATAAAGCCTAGTAACTATGGTAACCTTTGGACTCCGCATCGTTCAATTAATCACTTGCCTATTGCTAGGCTTTTTTGTATAGAGGAATATACATGATAAGACCTATAAAAAGAAAATCAATGAAGATAAGACCTTCAGGAAGAAGCAGTGACTTTATATCACCTTCTTTTGGCTTTGGTTGTTTACTAGAGTGTACATATTGTTACATGAAGAGACATAAGCCTGTCGGTCTTGATTACGCAACTAATGTTAATGAAATACTTGATGAAATAAATAGACACTCGCTTTTTGCTAATGTAAAAAAGCCAAACCAAACGCATCCAAAGTATATCACATACGACATTGCGTGTAATGAAGACTTTGCATTACATAGTAAATACTATGATTGGGTAAATATCTTTGAGTTCTTTAGAGAACATCCAATAGCTATGGGTACATTTGCTACAAAGATAATACCTAGACAATTCTTGAAATACAATCCTGAACAGAAAATACGAATTAGATTTAGTTTAATGCCACAAGTACTCTCTGATGTTCTAGAGCCTAATACATCTTATATTATAGATAGAATTAGAGCAGTAGATACATTTGTAGAAGCAGGGTATGATGTACACTTAAACTTCTCTCCTGTTGTATACTTTGATAATTGGCTAGATGAATATAGAAAGCTATTTAGAATGGTAGAAGAGAATGTAAAAAATAAAGAACAGGTGTTGTCAGAAGTAATATTTCTAACACACAATGTTAAGAAACATAAATACAATATAGGAAATAATATCGGTGACGAATCGTTACTATGGAATCCTGAGATACAAGAACAAAAGCAGTCACAATATGGTGGTGACAATATAAGATACAGATGGTACTTGAAAAGGGATATGATTAATGATTTTAAAGAGCAACACAATGATGTGATACCGTGGAATACGATTAGATATATTTTCTAAAAGGACAAAAGGACAACTATATGGACACAAATACAAAAGTATTAAGTATGATTAATAAAAGAATGGAAATTGGACAAAAAAAATACAAAGGGACTATACCTATTAAAGGTGAAGGTGGTAGAGACAATCTTAAAGAAGCAATTGAAGAAGTATTAGACCTTAGTGTTTATTTGTCTGCAACATTATTAGAATTAATGGAGATAAGAGATGAAAAGAGAAACTCAGAGAAGTAAAGTTAAAAAACATCTTGAATCAGGTCTTCCAATTACTCCGATTGATGCACTAGAAAAATATGGTTGCTTTAGATTAGCAGCTATAATACATGACTTAAGGCACGATGATGATATGTTTATTGAAAAAGAACTGATAACAAATAAATATGGTACAAAGTACGCAAAATACTCATTGCGTAAAAAATCAGTAAATTCAAGCATATTAGATGAATTAAACCCTACAGGAGAATGGAGAAAATGAAATTAGTAAAACAAGATGAAAAGATAGGTTTAGCGTTAACAGAAAATGAGCTAAACGATATTGTTAATTGTGTAGAAGAAGTAGCAACACGAATGGATGTCTCAGCAGATAAAGGTTGGGGAACACCATTTATAAAGAACCAAGTTAGTAAACTTAAAATACTTGCTCATGACTTGCAAAAAATAAGAGATAAGTATCAAGATAATAAAGGAGTGGCTAATGAAAACTGTAAAGTTGAATACAAAGGATTACCTGAAGAAAATTGTAACGAGTGCGACTAAGAAAGTTGGTTACAAAGCAGGTAAAGGTAAGTATTTTTTAGGTTCTTTGCCTGTAGGTACGGTATTTGAAACAAATAGTTGCACAGGCATACTACTTAATAACGAAACTAACGCTCAAGTCCAAATATTTAATACTAGAGATGGTATGGACATAGAATACGCCAAAATGCTAATAGGGAAAAGCGTTTGGGCTTGGGCTACAGAAGTTAAAATAATAAAACTAGGTAAGTTGCCTGAAGGAGAAGATAATGGAATGGATTCAGACGTTCATTGAAGAACAATATTTCCCATTTTATGAAGTAATGTGGGTATTTATGATTGTTTTATGGTGGAGTGTAATAGCAAGATTAAAAAGAATAGAGGAGAAGTTAAATGATAATACTTAATGTATGGGAATGGGCAGTTAATTGTCTTGTTCTTAGTGTAGCTGCTGCTATATGGGTAATTGCATTGTTTGGATTTGCATTACTAATGAGTTTAGCAAGAGAATGGATTGGAGGAAAAAATGGAGTTAAAAATGGGTAGTATGTCTTATATACATTATCTTTGTGAAATAAAAGATGAAGACGCTTTAATAGAGGAAGTTGGCGATATTGAAATGGCTAAAGGATTTATTGAAGCACATAAAATAATGAGAGAAAACAAAGATAAAGAAGAATACAAGCAATTGAATCTTATTGTAGATAAAAGTATAACTACATACTTAGGTAAGGAGTCTAAATAATGCCATATCCATTAAAGAAAAACAGAACAATAAATAAATATAGTACAAAAAGACAAAAAGACGAACAAGCATACCAAGAAGGTGAGAAAGATACTTTAGAAGCAATAGAGCAAATGGAAAAAGAAATAACTCGATTAAGAGAAGGTTTGCATATGTGTAAAGAATTAGCAATGCTTCGTGATAATTATGGTATGATAGAAAGTGTAGCACAAGACGTACTTGATGGTAAAGAATGACTAGAAATGGAATGGGGGTAAAACTTAAATGCCCTTGCTGTGGTTATGACTTTACTAAGCCCGCTAATATAAATGCTAAGATAATGAAGATGGTAGCATCGTACTCTAAGCAAACAACAGTTGCAGTTAAACAAGTAATGAGAGAAGTATATAACAATGTACCTAGCGATAAGTCGCCTGAAGCATATTATTATTTCTTATATGGTATTCAAAATATAGAAGAAGAACACATTAGGTATGGAATTAGAGTATTCAGAAAAGGTAATCATTTCAAAGAAGGCAAGGGTTTTAAGTTTCTTAGTAGCATTATTAGAAATAGAAAAGCCAATTTTAATAAACAATTAAATAACGAAAGAGGTTTACATGGCAAATCCCCAAAAAAGCGTGTCCTTAAGTGAGACATTGTATCCCGTTATAGAGACACCTGCTAAATTAACTAGCAAGTTACCTCATAGCGATGATAAAAGAACAGGGTATAAGTTTATATTAAATGAAAATACAGGTAATGTAATTAGTTGTATGTCAGATAATTATAAGCTAGTAAGTAATCAAGAAGTAATGACACAAGTAGAACCAATAATGAATAAGTCTAAAGCAGTATTTAAAGAAGCACAGATGTTTGGTGGTAATAATGCTAGGACTAAATGGACATGGTATTATCCGGGTATAAAAGTTAAAGTTAGTAAAGAAGATATTCTAAATCCTGAAATAACTATACAAAATAGTTACGATGGTAGTTGGGAATTGTCTTTTCTAGCGGGGGCATATAGATTATTGTGTGCAAATGGATTAACTATTGGTACTATTTTAGACGCAAAACGAAACAGACATTCTATATACAATACTAATTTACTAGACATAGGTGATATGATTAGTGGAACTGTTAATAATATAGAAACTGTGTTTGTAGATGAGTTTAGTCGATTAGTAGAAACTAAGTCTAAGAAGAGTGACATTGCTAAAGTAATTAAAGAGTTACCACAACAAGCAGTAGAACCATTTGTTAGATATATTCAAAGAGAGAGTATAGAAAACTATTGGGATTTGTTAAATGCTTTTACATGGGTTACTTCACACGCTCTTAACAGAAGACACGAATCAACAAATAAGCTAGAGAAGAAAGTATATCCTCTTATTCGTAGAATGGCTCGTGCTTAATGGCGGTTCAGACAGATTGTCCTGTCATCATACCTTATTGGGGAGGTAAAGTAAAACTATCTAGGCAACTAGTTAGTATGCTTCCTCCTCATGAAAGGTATATCGAAGTGTTTGCAGGTGGCTTGTCTATGTTCTTTAGAAAGAGAAAGGCAAAGTATAACATAATAAACGATAAAGACTCGGACATAGTAAACTTGTATGAATCAATAAGGACAGAGTATGATGAGTTTAAATGGAATGTAGAATGGTTAGTAAAAAGTAGAGAAATATACAATAAACATAAAGCAATAATTAAAGGTAGTAAAGATATAGATATTCCTAATCCTAAACGAGCAGCTGAATACTTTTATATCATTAAAAACGCATTTAATAATAACTTTATGCAACCAATAAGTAAGTATCAAGAATGGACTAGAGAGTTTATCCACGATATTAATTATTCAAGAGAGTATTTTGACGATGTAATGATTGAAAACTTAGATTATAGAGAGATGATTGATAAGTATCCTCCTAAACAGGGAGATTGTTGGTACTTAGACCCTCCTTATGTAGCAGCTACAGAGAGGCACGATTACTATTTTCATAGTTTTACAAAAAAAGACCATTACGATATGTTAGAAGTTTTAAGGATTATTGATGATAGTGGTGGTAAATTCATGGTTTCGTATGACGATAGAAATGAAGTTTCTGAACTATTGAAGGAGTTTGAAACTTGTAAGGTACAAACGAAATATGGAGGTAGACACTTTGACCCAAGTAAAGTCTATAACGAACTAGTAATAACTAATTATCAACCAACTCAACAAGGGACATTATTCTAATGAAAAAGATAGAAAAAAATAATGACGTCTTAAGAGTACAACCACATTCCAATGAAGCAGAGATGGCTGTTCTTGGTAGTGTTATCGCTCAAGGTAATCCTATTATAGAAAAAGTTGCAGGATGGATACGCAAAACAGATGCGTTTTATTCTACAATACATCAAGATATATGGGATGCGTGTGTTGAACTATATAGAGGTCATAAGCCGATTGATATGATAACAGTAAGCGAACAGTATAAAGATATGTCAAAAGAGAATAAAGGTGAAACTTATTATATATCAGGTCTTGTAGACGGAGTACCAACAACTGCTAATGTAGAACATTATGCAAGAATGGTATGGGAAAAGTATATACAAAGAAACATCGCAAAGTCTGCTTATAATGTATACAAAATGTCCTATGAAGAATATGAAAAAGTAAACCTACAATTAGATAAACACACACAATTAATCTCAGAATTACAATTATTATCACCAACTAAAAAGCGTGAAGTAGATGATATTGTCGAAGAAACTTTACAAGCTATTGAAGAAGGTACTAATGTAATTAGATTTGGTCTTAAACAGTTGGATGAACCTGCAGGTGGCATGACTCGTAAAGAGATAACAGTGCTAGGTGGTAGACCAGGACATGGTAAGACTACACTTATGATTAATGCAGTTAGAAGTTTGATTGAGAACGGATACAAAGTATGTTTATTTAATCGTGAGATGTCTAATGTAGAAATGATGAAGAAGATTATTGTTATGGAATCTGATAGCCTTAAATACCACGATTTACGACTTAAGAAAGAAGAAATGAATGGTAGTGTTGAGAAGATTAAAAACTCAGCAGAGTCAATCAAGGAGAAATACAAGAATCTTATAATGTATGACGATATACGAACTTTAAGTGAGTCTATTCGAGAAGTAAACAAAATGAAACCTGATGTAGTATTTGATGATTATGTACAATTGATTTCAGTTGATAACAATAAAAATGAAGGTAGGCGTTTTGAAATAGAAACCATTATGCAAGAGTACAAATGGGCTTGTAAGCGTAACAATTGTTCGGCTTTTCTGTTAAGTCAGTTAAATCGTGCAATAGAAATGCGAGCAGACCCCTTGCCTAGAATGAGTGACTATTCAGAATCAGGCGTTATTGAGCAAACTGCTGAAACTGCATTGTTTGTTTGGTATGGCTATAATTTTGATGATTCAGCCTATGATAGGTATGAAAGCGAAGTAATCGCTGCTAAATCACGATACGGTCAAGTTGGCAGATACGCTATGGGTTTCAACGGTGATAGATGTAAATTCTACGAAAGCGTTGAAGAAGCGTATAAAGGCTGACCCGTATTATTGGATAGAGTTGTATGCTCTTTCTCAGTACCACTTCGATGAAGCAGGTATTGGGTTAGAGCGTACTCTCGAAATTAAACGACAGATAATCGGTTGGGAATCATTAGAAGAACAATCTGTTTATAAGTTAAAAAAGTTAATCGATGCACTTAGAAAAGAATACAAAAGGAGGTTAAATGACAAAACTACTAATGGGAATAGACCCCGGTAAAAGTGGAGGAGTCGTAGCATTTGTAGACCATCAAGACTTAGGCTTGGTTTTAAACACAATTAATCCGTGGAAAGACCTAGACACAGTTAATCATATAGTTTCAATGTGTAAAGACTATGGTCAATGTGAGGCTTTAATAGAAAATGTACACGCATTTCCATCAGATGGAAGAAGCAGTGCGTTTAAATTTGGTCACAATGCAGGTCAATGGGAAGGTTTATTGACTGCTCATGGTATACCATTTACTAAAGTTGTCCCACATAAATGGATGTCTTTTTATGGTAAAATGCCAAAAGAAAAAAGTAAAAGAAAAAATCACTTGAAAAGTTTAGCACAAGGTATACTAGATAGTAATGAATTACCTTACAAAGCTACTTTAAAAACTGCTGATGCTATATTAATTGCATATTATGGTTTGAGAGGTAGAGATGAGTGAAACATCAAGTTACAAAGTAGAAACAATAAGACAAATAGGTGATGTATTAGTAGGTTATAGCCATATAAAAATAGAGAAAAACGATTTGCAACAGAGAAACATCCAATTACACTTATTTCCATTGTTCTTTGCAATGACTTGGGCAGAAGCAAGAAGCCTAACATTAGAAATTGGAGCATTTAAGAGGTCAATTGGTATTGTATTAAATAGGCATTACTAATGTATAAAGACGAAATACGAGAAATAAGACAAGAACTAGAAAGTCTTAAAAAGATGATAGACGCTATTATAACTTATGTAGAACGATTAATTGAAAAAGATTAAGGGGGGGGGGATAAAATCCCCCTTAATCGAAGATACCAAATATTCCCTCAGCATTATTTATAGAATGAATCCCATCGTATCCCATTCTTGCAAAGTATCCTAGTATAGTAGGAGTAAATAAATACATCCATTTGTTTAAAGCTTCGTCTCCCATCTTTTCTTCATCTTCTACATCACCCCATCCCATACCAAACATAACTCCCCATACTAATGTTCTAGACATTAACCCAAATAAAGGATTTTCAGCAGACCTTAATAATTGTCCTACTCCAAGAGTTCTTAATGCACCACTCATCATAGGATTTAAATGTGCTGCCGTAGATAAAACACTTGCCATGCTTCTAGTCATTAACATTCTTATCATAGCTATAGCATCTTGGTCTAAGTCTTTATCGTTAATTCTACTATCAGGTGTAGTTGCCATTACTTTACCTGCTTGTAATAATCTTCCTAAGTTTTCAGCTACTCCACCACCATTCCAATAATTCTCAACAGTATTTTGGTCTTTTATATATTGAAATAAAGGATAACTCTTATATTGCATCACTCCACGACCTAGTCCTGAAAATGATTCACCTAAGTACACAGGTGACATACCGAACATCATTTGATACACAGCGTCACGACCAATCTTAACTGCTGCGGGAGACATAAATCTATCTTTTCCTGAGCCTAGTAAACCATTTGAATCGGCAACCAATAATGCTTGTACAACAGTTTCTCTTCTCATTGCTTGTTCACCTTCTGTAAAGGTAAATAATTCTTCTCCTAAACCTTTCTTCCAATATGCTAATTTAAATGTTACCATTTTCTTTAGAAGATTGTCATCAACATCCCCAAGTAGATTTTGCATTAGTTTTTCTATAGCTTCTCTAGTATTCCCCTCTTTATCCATTTCCATTAAATCCCAATACACTCTTCTTTTTTCACCTAAATCATTTTGTAATTCTTTAGGTAGGTCTGAGAATTTTAATCCCTTCCCTTTATCATAATTTTGTAATACGCTTAAAAGTAGTCTAGCAAACTCGACATCTCTTTGATTGTCTTTCTGTAAGTTTCTATTCATTATTCGCAAAAGCACTGCATCGATATCCATACCAATAACATTATTATCGCTAGTGTTCTGTATAAATTTATCTTTACCCGCTTTTCTTATCCTAGCCCAATCAAGAAATGGCTTTGTTGGTATAGGCACATCAAATCCTGATATGCTTTTCATTAGCTTGTCACTATAAGGTAAGAACCCTGCGTCATACCATTCTACATCTCCACCTTGTAACATTATATCATTAAACATAGATAGTAAGTTTTCTACACCTGTGTTAGCTATAATTCTATCCCACTTGTCTTTATCTTGATTCATTACTTTTCTTGCATCAAGCCAATTTTTAAAACCATAACTTATAATATTATTTATGGATTGTGTTCGGTTAGCTACCGCACCGCCTGCTCCTAAAAACTTCATAGTAAGCACACCATTTAAAGTTAGCCACATTTTTTCAGCAACAGATGAATCCCATTCTCTTCCAAGACGCATCCACTTAGGCATTTTATTAAAAGCATTAGCAATTTTTGTGTTATTTGTTTCTATTCCGAATATATTAGTATTTACATCATCTCTTCCAAAAGCCAACTTTACTCTGTTGACCATATAATCCATACTTCCCTTCGGTATTTGCTTCTCTGTTTTAAGAAGATTTATCATCTGCTCCATTAAATCAATAACTAGTTCATTCCTATGTAGATTTCTATATGTCTTATCTAAATAATCTATATGAACTTGAGCATTTCTTTTTCTTCTATTAGAATTTGTCCAAGTTTTCCTTGTTTCTAAATGTACTGATGATGCACTATCTCTAACTTCAGCAGGTAAGTCTTGTTGAGCATCTAAATTAAAAGCAGTTTTATAACCTTCTAAATCTTTTTCTAAATCTTTTGTGTCTTCACCATTTTCTCTTAATTGCTCTATTTGTAATTGAGTGTTTCTAATAACTTCAGCTAACATTAGATTGTATTCTTGCTTACTATATTGAACAGGAGCAAAGTTTTGTTGCCTAGTTTGAAAATAACCATCAGGAGTTTTTATCGCTAAGGTGTTACCATTGTTATCTTTTACAACTTTACCCATAGTAGCCATACCTGCCCAAGCAAATATATTTGTATCAATCCAATATCTTGCATCTTCTTCAGAATAACCTTTTTTCCTTAACTCATTCATCATTCTCATCTCTATCATATTTCGTCTTTTTTCGTTCTTATTTGCAAAATTAGATATGTCTTTAGAAACATCTTTATATACATTTCTATAATCAGCTACTAAACCATGTATTGATTTTTTACCAACTCTAGCACTTAACATTGCTTCATCAGGTTGTTGTTCTGTTGGTAGCTTTTCAAAATTAGTCCATTTTTTATAACTAGCGTGGCTACCTGTTTTATAATATGTTTTCATCTTATGCTTTAAATCAGCATTAGCCATATACTTCTTTTTATTTATAAAACCTTTTTTATCTACCAATCCAAGCTTTTCCATTTCTGCGTGTGTTGGTTTATTTTGATAACCATTGTATATATATTCTTCATTACTCTTATGCCATCCACTATTATGTTCTTGCATCATCTTAACTGCGTGGTCATATCTAGCATCACCTTCGTAAATAGTCTGTCCATCTACAATAACACTTAGTATGTAGCCACTATACTCTTCACCTTGAACACTAGATACAGCAGTAGCTTCACCATTCTTTACCATTACAAATTCAAACCTACCTGAAAATACAGGATTGCCTTCTTCGTCTAATATATTAATATCTTGTGCGTGTATCTTATCACTCTTTTGAGACACATTAATATCTTCTTCTTTTTCTAAAGCTTCATCTATATGTTTATTTCTTATTTCTCTTCTATATTCAGCCTCATCTAAAGTCATTCTATGAGACTTATTATTTTTAGCAGCTGATTTGCTGCCCCAAGTTATTTTTCTAGTTTGACCATGAAGTATGTCATTTACTAAATCATCTCTATATTTTAAGATTAACTGTTCTTTAAATTTTTCATCACTCATATTCTCTCTAGCCCATTCGCTATTAGAGTTTCTTTTGATTGTTCTTTCGTCATCATTATATCTAATTGAATAAGTCTTAATACCTGTAATATCGTCTTTTGTTACTTTAGTAATGCTATATGTCTTACCCTCTGAGTCTATTAACTCGTGTATACCATCTAGTATTTTAGTTTCATCTACACTTTCATAAATATCGTCTATACCAAGTCTGTAATCATTTAATGATTCGGCTACTTTACTATCAAAAGTATTCCAAGATTGTTTAACCTTATCAGATAAATTCTTAGTACCTCTTACTATTTTAGATACAAATCCATATCTGTCATATTTCATTGCCAATATACTAGGAGGTAATAATCCTCTAGAAATACTCGACATTCCATCTTTTTTATCTGCTTTCTTGATAGCCTTATCTCTTTGCTTTTTAATTTTATTAAAATCTGTAAACATAGATTTAAGTCTTTGTTTAGACAACAGAGGTACACTTATATTAGTAAACGAATCTATAAATTTTGTATCCCAATGGTCTTGCCATTGTTCTTTCATTAACCAAGCATCGTGTGTGTAATCACTAAGATTACCACTTTCCATAAAATAGTCACGCATTCCGTCATAAAGTTTTTTATGTTCATTAAAATTCTTATTTGTTTTTATAGGATTACCTATAAGATTATACAGAGCATCGTCTACTTCCATCTCATACATAAATTTATGAGCATCGTATTCTCTATCTACTGATTTTAATTCTCTTTCACACGCTTTAGCCACACTTTTTCTCCAATAAGTCTTTACTTAATTTACTTGTATCCATGTTTAAATTGTAACCACCATCGTCTTGTAGTGTCTTCATCGTTCTAAAATCTTTTTTATTTAAATCTTTTAAAGCAGGACTAGTTAATATATTTGTCCAATCTCGTAAATATAATTTTAATGTCTCACCATGAACAACATCTAATGGAAAGAAACTCATTCTAAAAGCCTGTTTATTGTTAAGCTTACCTTTAAATGTGTCTTTAGTACCTTGTAACATTTTAATAGTAGACATAGTTTGTTGTCTAGGAGTTAGGCTTTCCCATACAGGAACCCACTTATCTTTTAACTCTTCTACCTCTTCATTGAAATCAACATTTACATCTTCTCTATCTTCAAATATACCATAAAAATCAGCAGAGAAATCTTCAGCAAACTTAACACCCTTTTGTCTGTCTAGTAATGTTTCTTCACCTTCAAATTTAGATTCTAGCTTTGACTTTACATTTTTATTTATATTATATCTTGTCACATCAGCTGCTAACCTCATATCATTAGCATTATATTGAAAAGGATTTAGATGTTGTATTGATGCAACTTTTAAATCTAGAAGACTGTCAGATTTTAGCATTTTTTCATATTTTTGACCTAAACTCATCATTAAATCTTCTTGTGGAGTAGTGTTAGTAAAATCAAAATCAACTCCATAATCCCTTGTGTTTACTCCTAATTGCTTATGTATTTTTTGTACTTTCTTTCTCATTTCTGTATCAGAAGGTAGTATCCTAAGCTTACCATCAGGAGTCATAGGTATTTTAGCCCTTTGATATACTTTATTTAAAGCTTCTCTTTGTATATCGTGATGATAGTTATCATCCATAAAAGCATTTAATTTATTAGATATATCCATCAAGCCTTCTAATTTCATTTGATTTTGATTGTCATCATAACCCTGTCTATATCTACTAAAGTTAAATTGTGATTTTATCGAATTTAAATATATTTGCTCTTGATAGCCTGTCTTACTATAGTCAGTAAACATTAATCCTGTAATAAACGAATTATCAAATTTTCTATTATTGCTTTCAGCTTCTACATCTTGAGCGTGATAATCTTTTTTAAAACTACCTAGTAAACCATATTTAGAGTCATCTACTGCCATTTGCAATACAACTGCTAACTCATTAGATTTTGTAGTCTTTAAATGAAATACTGCACTATCATTAAGCATTGCACTTCTTAAGTCCTCAAAATCTTTTATTTCAATTGGAGTTTCTTTACTTTTAGTAGTATATACTATACTATCACCACTTCTGCTATATATTTCTTCAAATATTTCTTCTCTATTTTCTTCTGTAATGTTCATATTAATATAATCCATTACTACAGATTCAGAAGGGTCTATTATTGTATGTGTAAAATTACCTACACTTACACTTAAATCTTTCATGTGCATAGAAAACATTGCGTTTCTACCATTAGTCATCATACCTATTTGACGCATACCTGCGTTAATATTATTAATTGTTTTTGTAATGTCCTCACCTTTAGAAAGCGATGTACCTCTTAATCGTTTACCAAAATAATCTAAGTTTACAACTCTATCTAATTTTTTAAATTGAGGACTTTGTTGAAAGTTCATATAAGCATCTACAACTTCTTGGTTGTTTATTATTTGAACAATACCTTTGTCACCATCCCAATCTCCATCAAAAACTTTTAATACATCATCTTTTGATAACATCATAGTTTTACCATGTCCACCCATAGCAAGACCTCTAATATTTCTCATTACAACGCCTGTTATTTTAGCAACAGGTTGTCTAGATAATAGAACAGGTACATTATTGATGTAGTTGCCACTTTCGTCTGTTTCTAGCAACCAATCATTAAGTTTTTTCCAATAAGTTGCGTGACCTTCAAAGATGTTTTTAGGTGTATTTAATACTTCACCTGTAGCTTCCTGATATTTTTCCTGAACTAATTTAACTGCTGATTTAGACTCTGCACTTACTACAAAATCTCCTTCTCTTAATTCACCAAAATCTTTACCCATAGCAGGTGCATAAAAAGGTTTATAAAATAAGTTAGCACCTTTGTTTTTATCTCTAGTTCTTAACTTAAACAAACCATCTTTAATATATTTATTTGTTATAGAATCTTTCCATAGTTTAAATATAGAAGGATGTATTAGACCTATACCTTCTTCGCCTACAATTTCTACAAATTTTTGTAACTCAGGCATTATATCATTTTCATCTATATGCTTAAATAATTCTGTTGCTAATTTTCTTGGGTTTTTAATAAAGTCAAATAAATCTTCAGTATAACTATCACCTATTTCTTTATAGTGTTTTTGTATAGCGTTGTAAAACTTTTTACCAACAGGTGTTGATAATAAAGATTTCATCATTGCAAGTTCACCATGCGTTACAGGAAAAGCACCATTCTTCTCTTGACTTGGATTGAGTATGATATTTTGATACCCTTTTGATAGAGGGACTACTTGATTAAATTTTGCAAACCTACCATTAGTCATTTTACTAGTATCGGTTGTAGATAAGTGGTCAAACTTCTCACCTGTCTTAGTATCTACCCAATAGCCATTAGTATTTCTACCTTCATAAGTTGCTAACAGTTCACCATTTTCATATAACTTCATCCCATTATAAGGTCTTAATTGTATGCTCTTTACTCCTAAGTAATCAACATCAGCACCATTATCTATTCTATTTCTAACCATACCTTTAATAACAGTTAAATTATCTTCACCAAGAGATTGAGATAGTTTTTTAAACCATTTACCTGACGACCACATTGCTCCATCAAATTCGCCACTAGGTATTTGTGTACCATTTTCAGTTTCAAAATAAGTACCTGTTATTGTTCCATCAGGATTTGAACTACCTGCTACAACAGTCATAATACTACTTTCACCTAAGCCTCGTACTTGATAGCCATCGTTCATATCTATTTTCAATCTATCATAATGGTCTTGTACACCCATACCTTTTTCAGCAGGTGAGCCAATATGTGTACCCATTAGATATTGAGGATACTTTACACTTTTCCACCACTCGTGTCTAGCTACTATTTGACCATAAGGTATCTCTTCTGAAGAGTTTGTTTTATAAAAATCATTAGCCATTTCTATAGTTAAATTTCCATCAGCCACTTCTTTTTCCATATACTCTATGAAAGCTTCCTTTGTCATATTAGCATACTTAGGCTGAACTGCAGTAAATAATAATGCCGAATGGTCACCACCTTTAGATGCTACAAACACTAAACCCATATCACTAAAGTCTTTTATTGACCAATTCATTTTATCATTAGCGTCAGCAGTAAACTTTATAAAATCATCAGGTTTCCACCATATATTTTGGTCAGGTGCTATATCAGTTCTATCTATTTCTTGAACCATATCACCCATTCTTAATCTTACAGTTAAAACTCCATCTCTATCTGTATAGCTACTCATCTTATAATCAGGTATAGATTTTTGACCTACAAGAGTTCTTCTTTCACCATCCCCATTTATTTCTGCGTATCTATCTCCCTGAAAAGAAATGTGTTTACCATCGTTTGTTCTGACTGCTTCTAGATTTATAAGACCTCTTTGACCATTCCAATTAGGAACTTTACTAGCAGATTTATGCCATGTTTGTTTTAACCATTTATCAAAGTTTTTCTTTTGCCCACCTGTAAACTCAAAAGCTTTAGTGTCATATTTAGCTTGTATTAGTGCTTTGAATTGCTCATAAAAAGAATCATACGAATTATTTTTTCTTGCTAATTCTTGTATAACTCCATAGTCATCTTTTGTAATCCTTATTTTCATCTCTCTTTGAAAAAATGATAGTGTTGCCCTATCAGCAGGATTAAAACCTATATCTTCTTCTTGTAAATCTTGATACTCAGGTTCATTATGTGCTTCATCATTCATCCATTCCCACTTATTATTTTTATAAGCAGAAGGACTACCTAATTTTCTACCTGAAAAGAAAGCACCTGCTAAATAATCTTTAACATCTTGTTCAGACATTTTTGCACCTAGCAACTTTTTAATCTTTAACCAAAATTGCTTTGCCCACATACCGAATCTTTTTCCCAAAGAACCTGTCATCCTGTCTTGATAATATAAGCCCATATAATCAGCTAAATCTTCATTACCAAACTTGCTTATGCCCTGTTTAACAATCGCAGTATTTCGGTACATATTGAGGTAAATATGAGCATACTCGTGAGGTACTGTATCTAAAGTTGCTTTACTTTTAGACCATTGTGCTAACATACCCATCGCTCTACCAACAACTTCTCTTCCATCTGTAGCTAATACTTTTTCTAAACCCTGAACACTTATTTCAGGAAAGTCTTTTTGTAGCTTTTCTAATATCTGATTAAACTCAATAGGCTTTTCAGAAACTAGAGGTACGTCTTTACTTATATCTTTTTGATACTCAAATTGGTCAGGCATATCAGCCATATCAATTTTCTTCTGAATAGGATTTGATGTAAAGCTTCCTAGCTTAGCAGGTCTAAAAATAAATAAATTCTTTGTAGGTCTTGTAACGGCAGTGTAAGCCATTCTATCTCTATTGTTATATACTACTGCTTTGTCAAAATCTGTTACACCTCTTCCATTATAATTTGATTCAACAAATTTTCTTAGATTCTCTTTATATAAGCCTGCTAATAAATGATTATGAGTTCCTAATTCATCATAAAATACATTTTCATAAGTAGAACCTTGTATCTTGTGTATATTAACTGCATAAGCATAATCTATTGTTACATCATCATCTTGAAAAACTGCTTGACCTTTAGGAGTAACATAAAAATATATGCCTTGATATATAAAGTTTTTATTAAACTCATCTAGAGCCATTTTTGCTCTTCTCTTTTCTTCTCTATCTTGTGCTTTATAATAGTTTAGCTCTAATTGTTTTCTTACTTTTACATAATCTTCATTAGCATTTAAATAATATTTATTTGTATCATTTAAATCTCTTCGTTGCTCAGAATACGCACTTTTATATTGTCTAGGCTTAGTATTTTTAACAATTGGTATTGTTCTTAGCCCTATGTCTTGTCCATTTTCATCAATACCATCTCTAACAGTTGTTTCTAATATTGCTATCTCAACACCATTAACACTTTTTGTTTTTTCTTCTATTGCAAGAACTTCCATAGGAGTTCCACTAGTAATAGAACCATTATCAGCATATTTTTGATTACCTCTTGTATCACTAGGCATTAAAAATTCACCTACAACTATTTGTTCGTTGTGCTGTTTCTCATAAAGTCTTTTTCTAATTTCATTATTAAAATAAGCTACTCTTTTATGTGTACCTGTCGTTATAATTGTATTGTTAGGGTCTTTTTTATAAGCGTCTAATCTAAAATATTTAAATGCTTGGTCTAAAAAAGATGATTCAAGTTGCGTAACTGCATAACCTTCGTTCCTATCATTTCTATTAGCAAACCAAGTAGTAGCTTTACCTTTTTTATCAAATATCTGTCTTAGCTTACCTAAGCCAAATGATACACTACCTTCCCATTGCAAACTACCAATCTTATTTCTTAACTCTGTATATATTTCAAACAAAGGATTATCAGTAGCTTGTCTTTCTACCATAGTTAATTCATGTGAAGCATATGATGTATTTCTACTAGCAAAAAAGTTTGGTTTAAACGCACTAGAATGATTTTGTTTAACGGGTGCTAATTGCTTACCATCTCCTACAAATACTGCTTTAATCTGTAATTCCTCTAACACTTCTAAAGCTTGTGATAATAGATTATCATTAATCATAGAAGACTCATCTATAATCATATAACCACCTTTAATTTCAGCAGTCTTTTCAGGAACTACAATTTTTCCTGTTTGAGGGTCTAGGGTAGGTACATATTCTCCCTTATATCCTTTAGGTCTTAATCCAAAAGCAGAAGCAATAGTATCAACATCAGGGTTACCCATTCTTATTAACACAGTCTTTGCTTTATGAGTAGGAGTAAGCATCATTACAGGCTTATTTGTCCTAGCTTTTACTTCCTCTATTACATCGTTAAGTAATGTAGACTTACCTGTACCTGCGTACCCTTGCAATGCAAAATGACCATCTCTATTTAATGCCCAATCCATAAGCTTATCATAGCCTGTTTGTTGGTCATTGTTATATTGTATCTCTACACCATTATCCAAGACTACTTTTCTATTTGTTTTGTCCCGAACAATGGGGACTGCTCCCGACTTCGATGCTTGGAGGTCTGCACTTTGGTCTTGGTTTGTAGAAGGGGGTGTCGAAGCCGAGAGCAAACTTGGTTTTTCTTCGATTATTTCAATCTTCTTCTTAGAACTTACTTCTTTTTTATTTACTTCTTCAGTCTTTTTCTTATCAATTTTTTTAGGAGTTCCTGTAGTAGCACCAAATAATGCTTCAGATATATTTGCTCCTATAGTACCTTCTTTTTCCTTTACTACTTCTTTCTTAGGTGCTTTTGGTTGAGCCTTAGCAGTAGTCTTTCTAAATGTAAGACTAACTCTGTCTTCATTAGATGCACCAACTCCATGTAAGTACGCATTTTGGAATTTACCTGCAGGCATTTCATATATATCACCTTCCCCAATTTCTATCTGCTCTACAATCTTATTAGTCTTTTTATCTATTATATCTATAACAGTAGTACCACCTAATGATAGCACACCTACAGAGCCTATCTCTTTATTTTTATCTAAGAAGATACTTTCTGCATCTGAATGAGGATTTATACCTGCGCCTTTAGGTAAAGTATTCATAAGAACAGAGTTGTAATAACCCTCTTCTAATCCTAATGATTTTTCTACTCTAGCCTGAAGTTTTTTCATTAATTCAGGCATCTTCTTTGCTTTGTGACTTGCTCCCTTGTAAGAATAATCAACCTCTCCAAACCAAACTGATTTATGTCCACTCTTTAAGGTGACTCCTTCAGTTTCATCCATTACTTTTTGAACATTAGTTTTTAATTTATCAACACCTTCTTTAGGCTCACCTTTAATTTTCTTTACACCAAGCTTACTTACTTCAACACTAGGTGGCTTTTCAATATTCTCATCATTAACAATAGGTATTTCTTTTTCTTGTACTTGCTCATCAACACTTAACTCTTTTTCTATCTCTGCAAGTTTTTCTTGCCTAACTTCTTTTTTAGATTTGTCTTTTGTTTGCTTTTCAAATAAAGCTGCTGCTTCATCTTGTTGCTCTTGAGATAAGCCTCCTAAATTAGTAGGTAATGTACTTAAATCTACTTCATCTACTGCTTTAGTTTCTTCTTTCTGTTCCTTTTGTGCTTGTACTTGTTTCTCGCCTGCTTCAGCTAGGGCTTGTTCTATCTCATCTTCAGTAAACCCTGCTTCTATATTTTCAGGTTCTACATTAGCTTCTTCTAAGGTTTGCATTATCTCAGCATCAGTAACATCTTGACCTGAGTATATAGCTTCTAATTCTTTAGTATCTAAATCAAATTTTAATTCTGACTCTTGACCACCAACATCTGTCTTTGTGCTTTCTGTTAGTTCACCTTTTTCTGCAAACTTCTTTACAGTTAATGCTCTTTGCAAAGGATTAGCTTTTACTACATCATAACCTGCTGATAAGCCACCTTTCTTTTTTATACCTTTTAAGACTGCTATATTAAAAGCATCTTGTTCATTTTTTTCTAATGAAGCAACTGCCTGTAATGCTTTATCCCCACCTTGTTTAATAAACAATACTGCTTTTTCCTCCATAGGAGCATCATCAATATTCTTTAAAGCATCAAATAAATCTTTTTGTTCTTTAGGTAGTTTACTAGTATCGCCTACGGGACTACGTTCTTCAGTTCTAATTAAACCTCTAGCATATGTTTTTAAATTTTCATTCTCACTATCTACATCTTGTACAAATTTTTGTGTAGGTACTTTAGATACTTTTTCTTCATTGTCAGTTTCGTCAAATCCTCTAGGCTCATATATTTCTTCAGCTTTAGCAAAAAAAGATTTTCTCTGTTCTTCATCTAAGCCCTCAATAGCTTTAGTTAAATATTTATAGTAACCACCTTCACGAAGATTTTCATAGTATGCTAACTTCTCAGGGTCTTCTTGTATCTTAGCGTCAGCTGCTTCATCTAATTGTTTTAAATCATTAGCAAACTTTTCAGGTGTGTATGCACCAAATCCTTGTCTTACTCCTCCTACTACTCCTGTACCTCCACCTAGTAAGAAACCTCCATACATACTTTCTCTAGCACCTGCGCTCCAACCTTCTTCAACTACAACCTTCTTAGCATTACTAAAATACTCTTCCATATTGTTGCCAAAGCCTTCTTTATACCCTTGCTGAACCATAGCATCAGTCATAAACTGACCCCACTCAGTCATTCCTTCAGTAACTGAATTTTCTAATCCTTTTATACCACCCTTAATGAGAGCATTTTGTACTGACTTACCTGATATAATTCTATCTAATTCTCTAGCCCCAACTTTATTTAATCCCATAGCACCTGCCATACGACTAAATCCAAAGTATTCTAGACTACCTTTTATTGGAGCAGCTATCATAGTAGCTACACCTGCAGTCCTAGCAGCTTCCTCAGTAGTCATACCTTGTTCTTTACCATACTCCATAGCAGTGTTCCAAGTCTCACTACCTTCTAGTCCTATACCCGTAACTACTCCCCCAATATTCATACCCTTTTGTAGCTTACCAAATCTTCTAGCATTATTAAATGCTTTCATAGCAGTTGTACCTGCTCTTATACCTTTATATGCGTAGCCTAGACCTGATATTCCTCCACCTAAAAGACTCATTCCTGTCATCTCAACCATTGAAGGTAACGCACTAGCCATACCTCTTATAAATACATCTTTATCGTAGAAGTTTTTATCTTCTCCAAAGAATGTTACAGGCTCATCTTCATTCCATAATTGTAAAGCTTGTAACTCTAAATCATTCTCTATTGTTTCTTGTGTCCAATCGTGTCCCCATTTTCTAAGTTCTTCAGCTTTCTCTAAAATGTTACTATCGTCATCTAAACCTAGTTCATTTGCTCCCCATCCTACCATGCCTACAACTGCACCCGGAACTGAACGCATACTAGATTGTATATTAAATCCTAATTGTTTCCAAAATCCAGCAGCAGCGTCTGCACCTTGCATCTCATATGCCTGTTTTGCTCTTTCGTAAGTTAGAGACTTAACTGTATTATCTGCTTTTTTATATAGAGAATCTTCTTGAGGTTGTGCAATCTCCTCTTGCTCTATTTGTTTAATTTCTTCTTCTACTGCCGTAGGAAAAAGTAAATCTTCAGGAGCATCTATATATTCTAAATTGGGGTCTTCAGGTCTATTGGAAAAGTAGTCCTGTACTAGTTGTAAATTATCGTATCCTGATAAATCGTAGTCGTCAAAATCATCTCTGATAAACTGCGCAAACTCATCTATAGAATACTTATATTGACTCATTTAAATTAGTCTTTACGGATTGGTTGCTAATGTAGTTTCATTCATTATTTCATCCAAAACTGCTAAAGCGTCTTCTTCAATCATATCTAACTCACTAGCTTGATAATCAAATTGTTTACGCTTGGCTGTTCGTTCTTGATTTAATTTAACAAATGTATCTCTAATTTCATCAACATTATTTTTAGGGTCTTTTCGTAATTTCATTAATTGGTCTGTTAAAATTGTTTTATCATCTTGTAATCTTTGACCACCTGTCATAAAGTATTGCATATCTTCACCTAAAGCTTCATTTCTTTGTACATCGCCCTTCATCATAAGTTGAGAAGTTCCCAACATATTAGAACCTCCCATCATAGTTGGTCTAAAACTATCAGGATTACTTTTCCTCATAAATTGTCTTTTATTAGTATACTCTACTAAAGGTTTTAAAACATCATTAGTATCTTTTTTGGTCTGTAAATATTGTCCTAACAATGTATTTAACTTAGAATTATTGTATTTACTTTTCTCACCATTTTTCTCTAAGTCATTTAGTATTCTCATACCTGCGTCTGCTGAATCACCTATGTTAGAATACCATCCTGTCAATCCCATACCTTTAGCATTTTCATATACTTTTCTAGCTATGTCCATTTCAGCGTTAAAACCTGATTTTATTTCAGTAATCCCTAAAGAAACATCTGAACCTAAAGCTTCTTTTAATCCTTTATCGTGGTATCCTTTTTCTCTTAAAGAGTTTTTAGATATATCTTCTATCTTATCTAAAGATTCTAATATTGTTACTATCTGAGGATTGCCACTTCTTAAATCTTCATACTTGCCTATTATATTTTTTAACTCTAAACCTGTTTCTGATAAATCACCCTTTTCTTCTAATAGAGCAGGTGATTGTATTATTCTTGTTTTATCTTCAAATGGATTTACTTTTTCTTCTTTTTTAGTTTTTTTGCCATCTTTAGAACTTTTATCGCTTTGCTGAACAACTTTATTTTTTCCCACATTGGAATTATTTGTATCATTTTCTACCTCTTCTATTTGTTTTTGTACATGTGATAATTGAGAGTTATAGTTTTTCATGCCTTTTACATTACCATACTTCAAAGACATCATTTCATTAAAACCTCTAAATATTTTACCTTCAACACCTGATAGAGATGGATTATCTTCCATTTTAAATCCTGATGTTTCATTTCCTTTACCTAGATATAAACTATTCCAAAAAGCTTTATTATTAGAAGTATTTGATAGTCCTCTTTGACCTGCTAATTCTACATCTTCCATCATAAACCTTGTAAAGCCTTCTATATCGTCTCCCTGTAAGTTGTTTATGTCTATAACACCTTTCGCTTCACCTTGATAATTAAATCCATACTTAACTTTTCCATCTGTTAAGAATGTATTATTTATATCTTGGTCATCTGTTAATCCAAACATTATCATTTTAGCCATTTCAGGAGCAGCTTTATTCAACATTATCATTTCTTCATCTGTAGCGTTAAAATCAATACTAGTAGTACTTCTTTTATTTAAGGGTTGTAATAAATGTTTTAAATTATTTACTCCTTGAACAACTGCAGGATTGGAAGACTCTTCTATAGCTAGACCTCTAGTCTTTTGTGCATCACTTACTCTTTGCTTACTACTAAATATTATACCTTCATCTGTAATTTGTGCTTCTTCGTTTAAAAATCCCGCTATAAAGGCAGAATTAGATTTTTGAGAAACAACTTGAGAGTTTCTATTTTCATTTATAATACCTAGCTTTTGTTTTTTAATTGCATCTTGTTCTTGTCTTTTTAAAATTAAAGTCTTATTAGATAAGTCTGCACCCGGAAGCAATCTATCCATTAAAAAGTTTGCTTGTCTAACTTGTGCTACGCCACCATTTCTTATCAATTTATCTACTTCATTAGCTACATCTTTTATAGCTATGCCTTTCCCATCAACCATCAACCTTCCTTTTAAAGCTTCATAGTCTTTCTTTTCTTGTCCTTTTAAGTTTTCAACTTCAGCATCTTCTAGTAAGAAAGGTAAAGTTCCTAGCTTAGGGTTCAATTGAAGCCCTATTGTATCCTTAACATCAAACTTGCTTGCTCTTTCTAACGCCGCTCTCTGCTCTTGTATTTTCTTAAAGTTACTTTCTAAACCACTAGGGATAGCTATATTTGCAGATTGACTTTCTGCAAGACTCTTTTCCATTTTGTCTATAATATCTAAAACGCTTCCTTTATTCCCTAAACCTTTATAATCTAATTCTGCATCAGGTAACTTTTGTAAAGCATTATTAACATCTTGATATGTATTATTTAAATTATTTCTAGAAGAAGCTTTTATTTTTTCTGCTTTTGCATGATTGTTAATTTGATTATATATACCTTTTGCTATTCCTCCACTAAACTCATCTTGACCTTGAAAAAGTTCTTCTTTTCCATCTTCACTTAACCCTCTATAATTATAATTTCCAAAGTTTCCTTTATCATCTCCAAACATCTTAAGAAAGTTGTTACTATAGTTATCTAACTGCTTATTTAAATCAACAATTTGTTTTGTATAATCAATATTACCATCTTTATCTCTGTAGTCAGTAGTATTCTTTAATATACCATCGGCAATATTTTGCATATCAGATTTATATCTAAGTTGATATGTTTCAGCAGCATTTATATAGTTTGTATTAGCACTATTAGAAGCTGAAATATTTTTAGCCTCTCTACTTTCTAGATTTTTTTCAATTGATATATCTAATTTTTGTTGGTCAGTTACAGTATCATCATCAAAAAGACTTTTAACAAATTCGTTAGCTACGCCTTTCATTATTAAATCAGATATACTTAGCCCTGATTGTTGCCCTTGAATCATACTTAAATATTTATTATTACTCATCTCATAATCCTTTTATAAACGCTAATTAAACTCCCAATCAAGTATGACATCGGTGCGATAAATAAAATCGCTCCTGTGCTTTGTTTTGTCGGTTTCTTAAGTACTTTAGCCCTATAGAAAGCCTTAGTCCATCTACCTGCCCAATCAAATCTCCATACTAAATAGTCTGCGATAATTTTTCCCCATACATGATAACCATCTTGCCATATTTGACTTTGTTGTTTATGCCACATTCCTAACCTTGCAGTTTGATATTTACTTAAATGACCTGTTCCTTCAGCTGCTGTGCAACACCATGTCTTTGTTGATGAACCTGCTTCAGCACCTCTTTTGTAGTCATTGTATGCTCTTCTTACTTCTTCGCCACTATCATCGAATAAACTTTTATCTATTGAACTTTCATTTTGAGCAAACCATTGTAAGAAATCGTCATCATAATCATCGCTATTAAAATCACCTTTACTCCATTTTGTACCTGACGTTATCTCATCTATCCAATCACTTGTAGTTTTATCTTCTCCATCAAATGCACCTTCAGTACCTAGTATTCCTAAAGTATCATATATTTCATTTTTAAATTGTTCTACTTCTCCTCTAATTGTATAATCTCTATCTAGTGCCAATGATGCTTCATCACGAGTATATTGGTCTGTAATATAATCAGTTTGCCTAGTTATGTCATTTAAAGCTTGGTCAATTCTAGCGGTAGTCGCACCATAATTAACATTAGCACCACTTCCTGCTAAGTCAGTTTTCTCTTTTGCTCTTGCACCCATAGTTCTAGCGGCTCTTGTACTTGCTCCACCCATTAAACTACTAGCTTGTGCGTCTACCATCTGAGCCATTGTATCAGCATAAGCATCAGAAGATTGCATAATATTAGAAGATAAAGTATCAGATAATGTTTGTCCTGCTTGTTGCGATTCTAATTGTAATGTGTCAGCTTGACCTTGTAAACTTGCAACTTCATAATCTTTTTTAGCACCTAAGCTATCAGAATCTATATCAAATTGCTCTTGTGCAAAATTGCCTTTCCATCCGTCAAAGCTTTGAAAGTAATCTGCATATTCATTAGGGTCTAAGCCATAACCTTCTGCAATTTGGTCAGCAGTTAATGTAGTTAATGTATTAGAATCAGGTTCCCAATCAGATGTACCATAACCTGTTCCTTGACCTGCGGTAGAAGTACCTCCTGAGCCTGCTCCTCCTGATGGTGTAGTGTTAGTGTAATCATCTAAATCTGGAATTAAACCTGCCATTATATACTCCTATAACATTTCTGACATGGAACTATTATAACCTCTTAACATTCCATCTTCATCTTTATATTTATCAACTCTATTTTGTTGGAATACATCAGAAGCTTTAGTTACTGCTCCCATGCTTTTCATTGGATTAACAATACCTTCAAAAATATTTGTTCCCATTTGTACTATATTCCCAATTGTGTTTTTTGCTTTAGCAACTTTCATTGCTCCTACAACACCTTCTTCACCTACTGTGCCTAACATTTGATTTAAATCTTCTGCACTCGGATTGTATTTAGTTACACCTTCCATCAATCCTTCTTTACCTGATGTAAAAGCACCTTTAACACTATCCATTAATGTCTTATTAGTTCTACCTGCAAAACTTTTAGCGGCATAGTCTAAGCCTGTTTTTTCACCTGCTTTGTTTACAAAACCAAAAGCTTCTAACCTGCCTGCCTTTGTTGTAAGTTTGCCACCTTCAGCTATTCCTTCTTTAATTCCCTTAACACCACCAAGACCTTTAACTCCCATCATTGCAGAAGCGACAGCGGCATCTTTAAGCATACCACTATCTAATCTATCAGCAGAATCTATTAAAGCATCTTTTATTGCTAATCCTTCATCTTTTGTAAACTTACCTTTTGTAAGGTTTTTTCTAAATTCTCTACCTTTCTTATCTCTACCTCCTGAGTATTTATCTTCACCAAATTGGATTCCACCTTTTTCTCCTGCTTCAGCTACTTCTTCACCCAACTTTGCACCCGCCGCGGCTCCCGCGCCTGCTGCTAACATACTTGCCCATAATGGTGCTGCTGCTCCACCTGAGAACACAGTAGTAGCTACTGCCATAGGAGCAAGTAATGCCCCAAGCATACCCATGCCTTTTGACCACTTCTTTTCTTTTGCTTGAAACTCAGCAGCTTCAGCGGTCATTTTACCTAAGTTTGTTTCTTCTCTTCTTTTATCTCTTGAGATTTTAAATCTAGCTCTTCTGCTCATTGTCTTCCTCACTTACTAATTGTTCAATAACTTCTATAGCACCTTGACATCTTTCCCATGTCTGTTTAGCTTGTTCTTGTTGTTTTTCAAGCGTTGCTAATGTATCTTTTAATTTATTTAATAAATCTTTTTGCCCCTGCTTATCCATTAAACTCTCCTGTAAGTTTTAACTTGAATTTATGAAAATTATATATTATATACATAACTAAAATTATCCAAATGAATTTAATGTGTTTGATGTCATTTCATAACCATGAGCAGTTGTCATTGGCATAATTATTCTACCCACAGAATTGCTTGAACTACTTCCACTAGGTAATGAATATCCCCCGACATTTGCTATGCAAGTATATAAACTTCCATGTGTAAGAGAAGAAACATCTATTCTAACAGATAAGGAATACCAATTGTTACTATAGGTATTACTACCGATATTACTTAAAGCTTCTGAACTTCCCTTAACAAATGGATTGCTACTTATATTAAATTGACTACTATTATGATTATCATTAGGTGCTAATCCCCAACCTGTTGTATAATTATTACTCCAACTTCCATTATCACCTGTAAAATCAGTACTAGTATTTTGTGTATAATGATTGTAAACAAATTCATTGCCCCCTACTAAAAATGAAGTAACTCCAAAAACAACACCTGTACCTGCTGAAGCTAAGCAATTAAATCTTAAAAACTTTATAGACCTATCGTGAAAATAAGGATGTGCAATTTTCATCTCTCCAAACAAGGCACTATTATTATTTGAATTACTACCATCCCATTTATTAGGAGGATTAACTAATGCTAAATCTCCAACATATCCACTTGTATTTGAACTATCAGTTAAATTTGCTTGATAAAGAATAGATGAACCGTACGCATAGCCTGTTGGATAAGGAGTATTAACAAGACTACTTTGTGCTTGTCTTAATTCTCTCCCATCCATATATATTATTTGATATTTAGGTAATGTAAATTCAGTAGAAAATGCTAATTGGTCTAAGCTAGGAGAACCTGACGCTGATTGACCCTCAAAAGCAACTCTCATACCATAGTTATTATTAGCAAGTTTACCTATAACTACTCTATCATTATTTCCATCATTAACTCTTAAATCATCATTATCTAAATCAAAGAACGTCTTAGTATCAGTAGATTGTATTTTACCTGTTGTAATTAATCCACCACTTATTTTAGTAGGTACACTAGGAGAAACATTACCTATTGCTAATTGTTGATGATTTAGTTTAGGTGCGTATCCATTTCTTTGCAATGAACCTACATAACAAGTAGCCTCTGAAGAATCATTTGTAAATGTTACGCTAGAAAAAGGAGTAGTAAAGTCACCATTTTTATAAGCCCTTCCTATTGCTCCTGTTGGTGTTAATTGAATTACTATTCTCCAAGTATCTCCTGATGAAGGGACGTTACTTTGAATAGTTCCTGAGTTAGCATTTCCCCACCAATAAATATCATCTTGATTAAAATACACTCCATAAATAACATTGCCTGAATAATTTGCACTAGATTTTTGTTTATTCCATCCAATCATTTCAAATCTATTGTCAGAATTACTTTGAAAATTATCATCCGATGAAACACCTATTTGGTCTAATCTAATATCCCAAGTCATAACGGGAGCATCTGTTCTTTTAAATTCGGCAGTAACAAACCAAGCTGTGTCCCAACCATCACTTGAAAAACTTGGAGGCATACCATAGGCAGTTTGATTTATATTACCATCCCAAAATCCCATTCCTGTAGCAGTTTGTTTTTGTTTTAATCCTCCTGTTCCACTTACAATAGTATATTTACTAGAAGGTAAATAAGAAATATTATTAGCGACTGCTCCTAGTTGAAATGTTTCATAGTGAGAGTTTGAAGTATCACCCGCAACAGTTATGTCACCATTAATTTCAAGACCTCCTGACGTAGTGTATTTCATATATTGAGCAGATTCATCACCAATTAATATTTTGCTACCTGTGTATTGTGCTAATGGAGTTACTGAAGCTAAATCAGAGCCTATAAACAATCCTTTTTCGCCCGTTTTAGTACCAAGCCTCATTATCTCTTTACCTTCTCCACTAAAGAACTTTATTGCACCATCTGATTCAATTAACCAATCTCCTGATTCATAAGTAACATCTCCATCTATTCTCATCTTATCACCTTGAACTGCCCAAAACCCATAATCATCACTACCAAATACTATTTTAAAATAACGACTTTGTATAAGTCCATTTGAAGCATTATAAGCAGCGTTTACAAATGTATAAGAATCGTTATACCCACTTGCATATGAATTATTACTGCCTGCCGCTAATGTAATTGTATTGTATGTATTTTGGACAATTGGTATACCTGCTGTTTGCTGAGTAATTGTTTGACCACCATTATTTTTTGATACCCAATAAAGTAATCCTGCTAATCCATTATTATCAGGAAAAGCATTTTCATGTTCAGCACTACTAATAGATGCTACAGTTATAACTGCACCACCTGAATTACTAGAAGGTGATGATATTAAATGTCCTATTGAATTGTTTTTTTGTAAGCCTTCTAAGTAACCCATAGCAGTTTTTGTAACATTACTACTATCTATTACAGATACTCTTGATTTATCAGAATCTAGTTCTATTCTAGTTTGACCTGTGCTACCTGATTGAAACTTTTGATTTGTAAACTCCCAACCTGCTATTTGTGTTGTCCCACTTCCATCTATTGTAACAACATTAGTACCTGCTGAGTTATTAATTTTTAGTCCACTTAAATTACTTCCTATTACACCTAACTCTAATATAGTAGTAGAACCATCAACTACTTTTACTTTAGGTTGATTATCTGATAAACCTGACTCTAAAGATATTGTTTTTGTACCATCTTGACTTGTATTGCTAAATGCAGAAGGAGATATAGTCCAATTAGATATTTTATTTGTAGTACCATATAAGCCTACTAATTCATTTCCTGATGAATCTTTTGCTTGTAAACCATATCCTACTGAAGTTATTTGACCAAATATTGCTCTTTGATTTCCATTACCATCTCTTACTATAACTGCATTTTCACCTAAGTCTAAACTAAAATTAGCACCACCAATAGAAGTTTCAGTAAATTGAAATTGTTGTAATGTATCAGTAGGAGTTACGTCTTCATCGGTTGTTAATTCACTAGAGTATGTTTGCCCATTATAATTAACTTTATGACGTATTCTTCCACCTTCATCAAAAAAAGCACCCTCACCTTCGCTTAAAGTTCTATTACGACTTTCAACTAGTACGCTCTTATCTTCAGGAGGTACAAACATTTAATTACCCTCTGTTGTTACTCGTAACCTTTTTGGTCTATACTCTAAAAGAACATTTCCTATAGTAACTCCACCTTGACCTGTAGAAACAATTTTTAATTGCATTTTGTCACTTTCAGCAATAGTACTCCAAGTAAATACTTTAGTTACATAATCTGAATTTGATGCTAAACTTTTTTGTTCTATTAAACTTCCATTTCCATATACAGCTAATGTAGTACTATCTTCATTCTTAACTTCTAATTTAACATTATAAAATCTTTTTTGTAGTCCCGGAGAGCCTAATGTATCTTCTTTTAATTCAAGTGTTTTACTCTCTGAATTTCCTGAGCCTTCAGCAAGTACAACATTTACTACATAACCTATTAATTTGTTATTAGAAGCGTCACTTTTATGAAATAATAAATCTCCATTTAACTTATTTGTAAAGCCATTATTTAAACAAAAAAACTCATCATTTCTTTTTGTCCAACCATTAGTTGCAAAGTTGTAAACCCAAGCATTACATTTATTAGTTTGATGAACACCACCTGACTCAGTAATAAATAATTGATTTGTCTTTTCTTGAAAACCTATTGGCAATACTTTATAACCTCTAGATAAATGATTTCTCCATTCAACGCTACCTATTCTTTGAGATAGTTCTACAGGTGCTTGTCCTCCATACATAAAACAACCATAGTTATTAGCCCATATTATACCATATCTAGTTAATAAAACATTAGCTGAGTCAGGTATACCATTATTATCTATTTCTTGCTCTAAACCCCATCCCATAGGATTAGGATTAGCTACGTTTAATATATATATTTTATTTCTTTTAAATAAACATAACCTACCTGCGTAAGTCTCAGCACCTATAAATTCATCACCATCATTAATTCCTAAGTCTATCCAATTGCCTGTTGGTACTACATCAGGCTTTGTTACATTACTATAAAAGACTCTATCATATAATTTTGTTGGTAGCGTTTGGTCTTCTGTATAATACTTACATCTAAGATAAAAAACTCTACGACCTACAGGTATTGCAATCCCCCATCCTTGACTACCTTGACTTTTACTATTAAAACCTACAGATATTTCATCGTTTAATGTTCCTGTTAATGCTTCGTATGTTTCTATAGATGGATTTTTAAGTTCTATTTGTGATGTTAAATAATAAACTCCTGAAGTATTTTCACTCCAACCACTTTCTACTTTATCAAAAGTATTTCTTTTAGCACCTTTAACAAAGTCTACATCTAAAAACAATCTCCATCTTCTACCACTACCATGTTTTCTTACATAAATTCTACAACCTGTTTGTCTTAATGGATAGTCAGCGGCACTAGTATTTTTAAAAGATATATTAACACCTGTAAAATATTGTCTAGGATTAACTAAATAACTATCTACTGCGTTATAAGTGTTTCCATCCTCAGCTTTTTTCTTCATTTGCATTAAGGTAACACTACTTTCTTGATTACCTTTGTAAACATTTGTTAAGCCAAATTCATATTCAGTAGACTCCCAAGTTCCATCTTCAGCATTAGTTGTTTGAGTCATAATTAAATTAGGCATACCTGCTGCTATTTGAGGTAGTTTACCTATGCTATTCGTTTCATCAAAATAAACTATTCCATTACCATTACCACTTTGACTATTTGGTAATTCAGGTTGTTTTAAATGTAAATCTTCTTGTATCCATCTACTAGTTATTACGTTCCAAGACCTAGCACTAGTAAATCTAGTTCTATTTAATACGCCAAACCATTTTGCCATTGTACTATTATGATGAGTACTATCAGATATTCTTAACTCACCTTCATGCCAAAACATTACAGGCTTACCTTCATCACCTATATCAAAAAAGAAATCTTGTGAATATTTAGTTCTATTTGAAGGGCTTCCTTCTAAATCAGTAATAATTCCTACATACTGCGAGTTAGCATAAAAACCAATTGTATTACCATTAGACGCTTCTGTCGCAACATTTTCATTACTACTACTTGAAACGCCTATATCAAAATCCGAGCGGGCAACTACAAAACTTTGTCCATTGCTTAAAACATCGCTCCCATCATCAAAGTCAGTAGCTATAGTAACTTCATAACTTTTAGTATCTTTCAGTATCGTAGTAGAAACTGTAGCTACCTCTCCCGGATTATTAATGTCCCAACCAATGCACTCTACTAAAGATGCGTTATCTATATCTTCGTCATCACTTTTAAAGTTAAGACCTGATTCGTATCTATTATATTGTGCAAAAGTTTTTGGCATTACTTTTTTGCTTTAAGCATCCCACCTATTAAAGATTGAACTATGCTAACTAGAGCAAGAAAGAATTTTCCTTCTTTTTCTTCTTTAACAAATGGAATATCTATCTTGTCGTTTAATTTCTGAGCAAGTTCTTCAGCAAATTCTTCTGAATCAACATGACCCATTACTTCTGCTTCCATCTTCTCAGCTTGTTTTTTTGCTAATTCTACTAGCATTGCTTTGATGTCCATTATAATATCCTCATTATTAATGTTACTATTATAGGCATTATTAATACACCAATAGACCCAACAGTTTTAATCTGAGTTATACTATTCGAGTGTTTAGAGACTTGCCCATTTATTCTCTCTAAATGTGTTTCTATTCTTATTAAAGAATTAAATATTGTTCTTTGTCTTTCATCTAACTTTACTATTTGTGCGTGTATATCTTTATTTCGTATGTCGGTTTCCATTAGTGTTTTCCATTTACTCTAGATAAACTGCCTTTTATTTCTGAGACTTGATTATCTAAATCGTTAATTTCTTTTGTTAATCCATCAAATTTTCTATCTAATTTATCATCAGATTTGTTCCACCTATTAATAAGTTTAATAACCATTCCTTCGATGTTTTCTAGATTTTCACTTTGACCTTTGTTTTCTATTTTTAATTCTTGAATGGCTTCAGCTTGTTCGTTACCTCGTTTGTTCATAGAGTAAACCATAAACATAAACATTGCTCCGACAACGCCTATCATCCCTGCTTCTGAATATAATGCTAAAAATTCTTCCATACTTCATCCTAACTGTTTACTTCTTTTTTTTCTTTCGCCACGATAGTGGATTTAAATTTAACTCTTTTTCATACCATTGTAACTGCTTTTCCATCTGTTTATAACGATTATTCTCCTCCGTTATGTGTTTATCAACGAGGTCTGTAATTGTGGTATCAGCTTCTGAAACTCTTCGTTCAAGATTGTCAATTCTGCTGATAACTTCATAGTACGAATAAATAAGCCCAGCGATAAGTACGCACATTTGAAGAAGCCACTTAAGGTTAATACTGATAACAGCGTTATCATCAACGACTGAACCTCTATACGACCTCGCTGTTTTTGGCTTCTCATTCACTTCTACTCACTACTTCCCACATATTGTGATAGTAACACCAATTATCATTATTTAATACGATAGGGCGTTTAAATTTATGCGTAGTACTATCTTGGTCGTATAGCGTTATTAAAGACGAACTAGAATCAGAAGGGTTTATTTCCCAATTACCAACTATCCAATTACCACTACATCCAAAAGGGACAAATAATAAAAAAAATAGGATTATCCATACTAGTATAGTTATAATATCTTTCTTTTTACTATCCACTACTTATCAGCTATGTTTTTAACTTTTAGCATTTGTGCCTCTAAACTAGCTACTTTATCATTAACTTCTTTTTGCCATACTTTTTGTTGTTCAAGTTCGACTTCTAATTGAGTATAAGTTAATGCAGAAACTTCGTTTATAGTTTTACTAACAGTTTCTTCAACCACAATTTGCTTCCAATCAGTTGGTGCATTATCACCTGTTTGACCTGTTTTCTTTTTATATGATGCCATATTATTTCCTTACTTTAAATCGTCAACTTTCTTTAATAAACCTTTTTCAAATGTCCATTGTTGTTTTCGTGGAGAACCTTTTTCTATATCCTTAACAATAGTAAGTTTGCTTGTAATCCCACTAACACTAGCATCTGAACCCGCAGCACCTGCAGAACCTGTTGCTCCTGTCGCTCCAGTCGCTCCTTGAGGACCAGTAGCACCTTGAGAACCTGTGTCCCCTTTTGCACCCGCAGAGCCTGTATCACCCTTATCTCCCTTATCTCCTTTTGCTCCAGGTGTTAAAGATATATTGCTCATCTCATCAACAGTCTCATCCATCTTTGTCATCAACTTAATAATAATTGCTTGTTCAGGTGATGGGTCGTGATTCAATGTTAAATCATCTAACTCTTCTATCTTTTCTTTTATTTCATTATCGCTTTTTGTTGTTAAAGCTTTTTCTCTTACTGCACTAAATTTTTTAACTGCCATAATTTCTCCTTTATTATGTCGGTGTATATTCTATTACAACGTAAAAAGTGCCTCTTAGATACTTTGTACTACTAGAACTACCATAACACAAAGGAACAAGCACTCCATCTTCTGCTACGCTATGAGTTAAACCTGAATTTTTCCATTCATATTGTCTATTAGCAGTAGCAACATTTACTGTTTTATCAGTTCCAACAGTTGCCAATGTTCCTGTATTTGCTGCTCCATTACTACAAGTTCCATATCTTAAATACCAAGTACAATTTCCTATTAAAGAACTATTCCCCATACCATTAAATCCCCACTTTATTATCTTACCTGCTTTTGGTATAAGAATAGGCATATTATAAGTGCTATTACTTGAGCCTACACTTGTTGGAACTGACGATAAATATCTATTCCAATAAGGATAATTAGCACCTAAACTAGCATTAGTCGTATAGTACTTACCTGTATATACATTTACTTGACAAGTATAAGACAATACATATAAAGTAGATAAACCTGTGATAGGACTACTGCTAACATCTATATCACTTCCTGCAAAATTAACAGTGTCATAAAAAGTAGATTGACCATTTACAATTAAAGAATCATTAGTTTCAATTTGATTAAATGTTACATTGCTTGATGAACCTAATCCTAAGTTAGTTCTAGCACCACTCGCACTTGAAGAACCCGTGCCTCCATTTGCTACTGCTAAATCTGTACTCCAATTAATATTATTTCCCTGAACAATTGCCCTTATCTGACTACTAGGTGCTTCCCAAGATACTCCATTAGCGTCATCAAAAGTAATGCTTTGTGCGCTTCCTGATGAAGGTATCAAACTTATAGAAGCGTGTCCAAATCCTGCTGAAGCACTTATACTATACGTTGTATTAGTGTCAGCAGCAACAGTTTGCCAAGTAAACCCTTGAGTAGTTGGGCTTTTAGTTAAGACTTGACCTGTGGAACCTGTATTACTAGCGTCTATTTGTGCATATCTAATACTATCATCAGCCATATGAGCAAGAGTTATTTGTCCATCAGCAATCTTACTTGCAGTAACTGCATCATTTGCTAACTTACCAGTTGAAATTGCACTACTACTAATATTAGCAGTTATTTCATTACTACTTACACCGTAGTATAAATCTCCATCTACAAATTCAATTGTTGTTGCACTACCCGAACTTGGAGTTATGGTTATACCACTTGCGGGGCTATTATCATAAGCACTAAAACTATAAGTAGTATTTGTATTAGTATCAGGTGGAGTTTGCCAAGTACCATCATAACGTAGAAATTCTCCTGCACTTGCTCCACTAGGATTAGGCATATGAAGTTCGCCATCATTTGTATGAGAATTTGCCCAACTAGCAGAAATGCTTGTAGAGGTACTCACACTAGGTGAACTAGTTATTGCTCTTTGAGTATTATTATCAGTACTACTTATTGTAACCGTATTGCCACTTCGTGATACAGTTGTTGCTCCTGATTGTTGAAAAGTTATAGTTTCTCCCTGACCAATAGTTTCTGATGAACCTGAATTAGCTTTAATCTTAAAAGTAGTTAATTGGTTAGTATTAGTAGGTGTAGCAAAATTACCATCTTTTCTTAAAAAAGTAGTAGTACCACTACCTCCACCTAAGTCAGTTATAGTTACATTACTATTTTTATAACTAGAATCATCGCTTGTAGATAGTATTTTCTTCCATGATGCCATATCTAATTACCCTTCTTCTTTTGGAGGTGGTTGCTTAGCGTATTCTTTATCAAAAGCCCCTTTAAGGGTTTCTAGTAATTTGGCAATCTGAGGTGCATCTTTCCCTTTTATAGTAACTTGTTCTATAGCTTGAATAGACACACCTAGTTCGCTCATATTTAAATCAATCTTCAAGATTCCTCCTGTGCATTTTAGTTAATTTGCTTACAACATTATAAGCAAGTTCTAATTCTGTCCCTTCAAAACTAGAACGCATAATTATCTTCAATAGGAAGTCCGTATCCTTGACTCCAAGTTTTATTTCTTCAAATACTTCTTGTTGTTGGTCAATAAATACAGGCTTCCTTATTGAGTCTGATTTAACATACTTTGACATTAGGTGTACATATAGATGCTACCTGATGAGCTATTAACAAACATAGCACCCACAGTAGCTACTGAACCTGAAGTTCCTGAACTCGCTCTTTCTATTGTAGCGACTCTTCCTTCATATCCTGTAGTATCATTAGCTGAACTCGCTTGAACTCTACCTACCCATTCTTTAGCACTTTCATCCCACTTAATGAATGTATTAGTTCTAGAACCACGCTCTACTTCTATACCTGCGTCTTCTGAAGGTGTTGAAGAGGCGTTAGAGTTTAATACGATAATATTGTCTTGTATGGTTACTGTTTCAGTATTAACTGTAGTAGAACTACCACTTACAATAAGATTACCACTAATTGTGACATCGTTAAATGTTACATCATCACTAGTTCCAACTGCCTGACCAATTGATATATCGTTTGCACCTACGGTTACACCCGTTCCTTGACCGACTGCCAATGTCTTACTAAAAGAACCAGAACTAGCTGTACCACCACCAGTTAAACCATTGCCAGCAGTTACGGTTACGGCTGTTATGTCACCAACATTAGTTGTAAAACTAGCATCATTATTAAAAAATGATATTGGGATAGTTCCACTTTCTGCTAACCTATCTGCACCTGCGCCATCATCGTGAAATGGTATTGAATCCGAACCTGCAGTAAAAGATGTCTCAACTGACAATTCACTTAAAGCAAGTGCTATTGTACCACTTCCTGTGATTGTTCCTCCTGAAATACCCGTTCCGGTTGCTACTGAAGTCACAGTACCTGTGTTAGTTGTGTATCCAAACCCTGTAACAAATGAGTGAATGTGGTCACCTGTAGCGGGTTTAACACCACCATCTACTACACCTGCAAAATCCATTCCTAAAGTAAAAGCAACGGCTCCACTATTACCTATAGCACCACCTGTTAATCCTGTTCCTGTACTAATTTGTACTGAAGTAACATCTCCTGTAGCCGCGGCTGACCATCTCATCTCACCAGTCGTATCATCCCACGATAAGAAATAACCATCAGTACTTGAACTTACTTCGTTACCTGTATTTAATTCTGCAACATCTACTGAGTCATTTGCCATTTTAGCATTTGTAACTGCGTTTGAGGCTAATGCGTTTGCGTCAACTGTTCCATTATCTATTGTAGCTGATAACGCTACGTTACCACTACCATCGAAACTTATAGCACTTGCAGTGAGGTCACCACCAATGCTAAAATTTCTTGCTGTTGTTAGTGTAGCTGCTGAACCCGTCGTACTTTGATTTAATGTAGGGAAATCAGCGGAGGCACTTCCATTATGCAATATTTTCTTCCAACTTGCCATTGTTTATTCTCCTTTAATTATTCTACACCAATGTAAAGAGCATTATCTTTGTAGTATAACGCTCCTTCTAAAGCACTTGGAGTAGCTGATTGTTCTTTTAATTGAATAACCCCACTATTTTTAATTGTAAATATAGTAGAGCCTCCACTTTCTTTGAAGACAAAATCTGTCACAGAATCTGTTAGAAAACTACCTCTAACTCCTATATCAGAAGATGATAATGATAAAGCACTGCCTTCACCTGCTCCATCAAAAAGTTGTTTTAAGGAATTTTCTATTCCTTCACCATCAGTAGAACCTGCTACTGTGATTAAATCTTTGTAAGAAGTATTAATTGTTCTTCCTGTTAAACTAGCCATTTATAACTCCTCCCATGTTTGATTTATATTTTGCCATAAACTTAAATTGCTCATAGTATTCCACAAAGCATAAGTAACGCTTGTTGTAATATATAAGGAAGTTGGAGGTGTATCGTTAAATACAAACGAACCACTCGCGGCTCCACTAGAAACAATAAAATTTGAAGATAATTCACCACTTGTAACTGTATAATCAGACATTATGATGGTATCCCATTGTTAAAATTTGTAAGAGTCTCAATTTTATTTAACGCCTCTTTTTCTGTGTACTTATACTTATCGCTATTTCCCGCTACCATGAGATTTAAAATCTCGCTAGAAGTCATACTTCTTATGTCGTTATTTTTGTATATTATATTAAAAGCCTCATCTATTGTATACTTTTTTAATGATATACCACTATAATCAACACTATTATGTGTCCCCATTGCTTTTAATCTTTTATTGATTGCTTCGCAATATGTATGAGAATGTTTATCATCCCCATTAATTGTATTCATTCTTTCTGTTAATGTCATTGCCATAATTATCTCAATGCAAAAGGATTAACTACAGAAGTCATTAAACTTCTTCTTTTATTACTTTCACTATCTGCTAGTTTTCCATAAAACTCTTTCATGTAATACTCTTTTTTAGCTACATCGCCTTTTCTATCTTCTAAATTAGCTTGTACATAATCAACGCAAGCTAAACTAAGCATACGATTTAAATTTAAGTGGCTATTCTCATCAGGAGTCGTAGCTTCCGTTAATGATGGATTAGAACCTGCGTTTAATTCATTAGGGTCTGCAGTTACAAAAGGTTCTATAAATGCAGTACCTTCAAACATTAAACCACTAGTTATTGTTTCTTTTGGGTATACTAATTGTATACTATCTTCAAACTCAGGTATTCTAATTTGATAACTAGCGTCTTTATCTCCTGAATCGTGAGAAAGCTGATACAAGTGTATATTTCTACCACTTATATAGTATGCCCAAGTTCTATCTACATTTTTACTCATGATGGATTAGTATCCTTTATCATATTAGGTTGCTGAGGTAATCTTCTTATACGCATATACTTTTCTTTTTGCGTATCTAATATTGATATAGAACCAATTTTAATTAAGTTAGCAGGTAAAGGATAATCTCTAACTCCTTCTGTAACATTTGTTTGCCATGTAGCTATATTCTCATTATAAGTAGATTGTATAAGATGTATAGCATCTTTTAGCCAAGCAATTACAAGACCTGTCTCATTAGTTCCCGTTCTTTCCATTATTTCTTGTACGGTCATTATGCTTCCTTACCTGATAGTATATCTATTTTACAAAGCTTACTTGCCGTAGAGTATATTTCTATTACTGAACCTGCTATTCCAGGAGGTCTAAGTAAACAAACATCTCCAACTTTAAGTAACTTACTAACTACTACACCACTTATCTCTATAATACAATCACAATCTCCATCTGAGTCTATTGCTTCTGCAATCTTTATCATTAAAAAGTCGTATCCTGTACCTGATAATGGAGCAGCTGAAGTATTAGTATTTGTTGCATAACTTTGATAAGCTACATCTCCTGCAGTTCCTCCACAATCTATCTCTTTACCACCTCCTATAGTTTTATCTATAGAACTATGTATAATTCTAGATTTTTGACTACTATCAGCAGCTTCTAACTCTTCAATAGGTGATGCTGATGCTGAATAATTAATATAAAATTTATCTGCCATAATAATTCCTTATCTTTGTAACGCTTGTTGAGTCAATGCTCTTGAAGTCGTTCTTTCATTATTTTGTATGAACTTTTGTATTTCTCCATTAGCCCACTGATAATACTTGTTTGATTCTTTATCATATCTGTCAAATTGTTGCAACTTAGTACCTGCCTCCTGTTGCTTTTGACCAACAAGAGATGATTGCCTAGTTAATTCTGCGTTGAATTTAGCAAGTTTCTGTGAATATTCCTGTACAGATTTACCAAGATTTTGTTGAAAAATAGTTACTTTTTGATTTACATCTTGTTGGTATTTTTGTAACTCGGAACTATACTTAGCCATTTCTCTTTGTTCTCTAGCTTCTGTAAACTGAGCATTTTGAGTTGCTTCCTGAACTTGAGATTGAAACTCTATATTCCTAGCATTAAAATCGTTTAAGTTGCTTTGATTCTGTGCTTGGAAATTTTGTACTCTAGTAGATGCTTCATTTGACCAAGCTTGTATCTTTGCTTGGTTTTGTGAAATAATTGCATTTATGTCAGCTTGATACTTTGATAACTCTTGACCAAACTTTTGTAGTTTTCTATTTTCATGTGCTTCTAGTAAGTTTGCTTCTTGAGTAAATGTTTGAACTGTAGCTTGAAATACTGCTTGTTCTTCATTGAATTTTGCTTGTTGAGTAGAAAGTTGTGTTTGATACTCAGACATTTGTGTTCCCATTTTTACATTTCTTGCTTGTACCATCTCAGGGTCTTCAGAAGTTAAATCACTATCCATACCTGTAAAATCTAAAGTAGGAAGAGTTGGTGCAACAAAATTCGGGGTTGCACTTTCCCAATCTGCGACCTCATTAGATGCAATCGAGGGAGCAACAGGAGAAGTTGGGAAATTCCAAGTCATATATGGAAAATCCGCTAATTGCAAACTAGAGGCAACATACTGAGGTGCAACCCACGATGAAGTATCTAAAATCGTTTTATCTATTGTAGGAATAACAGGAGGTGCAACACTTATTGACAAGTCTGTCCCAAAGCTAGGGTCAGCTATTATTACAGGTAAAGCAATTTCACTAAAATCAATAATCTTACTTTGACCTTTTGTTCCAAATTCTTTTGATATTGCATAAAAAATAACTGCATTTCTTAAATCTGAATCATCATCTATTTGAGTATAATCTACATATAAGATATAAGCAGGTTCAGCAGGGTCAGCAGTTGGTAAAGGATAAACATCGTAATTACCATTTCCATCTTTTACATACTTAGGATGTTTTTTAGTTGGGAAATATAAACTAGCAACGTCATTAGACTCGACCATTCCTCTATATTTTTGTTCTATCTCAGAACAATTGTATCCATTACGGACAAGACCGATAACACTATCAGTAACTATTGTACTTGGTAATGCTACCGGATTTGATGTGGCATTAGATGTTTTAGAAACAAATGCCCACATATAATTTTTTGGTATACTACTTACAACCCATTTTTGAGCGGATTCTATGAAATTAGCGTTAGCACTAGAAACATCAGAAAGGGATTGAATTTCGGCTTCGATATTTGTTATAGCCATTTATCATCTCCTGTAAAAATGGGGAGTGTGAATCAGGGACTCCCCATATATGGTTATCTGATTACTTCCAGATAGCGTGTGATTCAGGCATTTGATATTCCATACCTGCTTCAGTAAGAATCATATCGACTCTCTTATCTGTACCTGTGTTCTCTAAAGATTGAACACCGACATAGACTGAAGTATCACGGCTGACGCCATTACCTACAAGTGGTCTGTACTTCACGTGCTTCATATTAAGACCTAACATCTTAACATTAGTTCCGTCAAGCATTACGTGACGAGCAACATTCATGTCTCCATAAACTGTGCTAATCCTAGAAATGTCTACGCCAAAAGACTTAGACCTTCCTGTGATAGCAAAATCAGCTCTACCGAGAGATTTAGACTCATCTACACCTGCACCCGGATACATATTTGCTACGTTATTAGCAAAGTAACCACTCAACTTATGCAACCAATTGTAAACTTCAGTAGAACAGAAGAATACTGTTGATTGTGATGAGTTGTATCTTGGGTCAATTAACTTTGACAAATCATCAAGAAAATCATCTTGAGTCTTTGAAGCTAAGGTCATGTTGAAGATATTACCATTACTTTGAACATAGTCAACGGCACCTTGAGTGTAGTTATAACTACCACCTGAGTACTGAGAACCAAATAGGATTGAATGTTCAATATCCCACTTATGTTCAATTAACTTATCTCTCCAAATTCTAGCCCACTCATTTGCTTCGTACTTCAAAATAGTAGCACGAGCAGTGTTTGTCATACCGAACTCAGTACGCCAAATTTGAGTTTGCCCATAACCTGTGCTGAAAGGTTGGTCATTCCATTGCTTACCAATGAGTGAAGAACCTTCTTCGTGAGCATTACCGACAATGTAAGAACGCATCTTTTCTAAAGAACCTGAAATTGATTCTTTATAGACACTTTCTACAGGTGCATCAGTATGGAAGTTTGCTAAAGCAGGTGCTGAACCAATACAATTCTTGATTATACTTACTTTGATTCTAACACACTCTACATAATTAGCAACGCTATAATCTGCACTTGGTTTAGCAGTTTGAAAAGCACCTTTTGTTATGTCAGCGGCGTTACCACCACCTGCAGTACCATCATCATCAGCTTGAAATAAATAACCTTTTGCAGGTACATAGCTATCATCTAACTTGTACAACATATAGTCATTTACCTCTACTGATATAGCACCTTCTGAACCAGTTGCACCACCTGCGGCGGTTTCGCTCATTGGAACTTTCAATATCTGCTTTGGTAAAAAGTATTCAGGAGCAGTACCTACTGCACCTACTTTTATAGCACCATTTAATTGTCCTTGTATGTTCTGAATGTTACCTGCGCTTTTGTAATCGCCTGCAACAAAC
>Ga0181380_1000051_pt1 | contig 44203 bp, 23 predicted proteins | sample 3SPOviralmetaG_FD_130116 | JGI IMG/M metagenome (GOLD analysis project Ga0181380, IMG submission 130116) | Marine viral communities from the oligotrophic San Pedro Time Series (SPOT) site, San Pedro Channel, CA, USA - 3 SPOT_SRF_2009-08-19 | ecosystem: Environmental > Aquatic > Marine > Strait... | reverse complement strand
TGCAAAGTCGTTGCGGAATGGTGCCTTACTAAATCCAAACAGTTCTGCATAGTAAGCATAGTTTTCATACACCATCTTCCATGCATCAAATATACGCTTTGCGTGTTGTGACTTTTTAAAATAAACAACTGTTGCCCAACGCATTTCAAACCAATTCTGTGTCATGTGCTTGTCATGCCTAAATATATCATTACCTGTAACATCCCAACTTGAATTATGGCAAATAAAATCATGGTCACTGCCTAAATAGTTTGCAAGTGTGTTTGACTGCACAATATAATCACTGTCAATCAGTAAAGTTTCATTATATGGACTAAGTTCATAGGCACTGTAGCGTCCTATGTTATTCCATTCTGTGCCTTCAAGTTCACCGTTGGGGTAACGAAATGTGCGGAAGTTTTTTTGTACAGGATCTAGTTTAATTACAGTACTAGGAAAGCCTAGGTGTTTTTCTGCTAGTCGTGCGCATAGTTCACTTAGACGTAGATAGTCTAACTGTGCGCTTTCACTATAGAGTATTAGTATACCTTTAGACTTCAACGTCACCTGCTTTACGTTTGGTTTTTAGTTCTTGATATTCGTTGTACCAGTCATTGTATACTTCGTTCCACCGCTGTTCGCATATTTTTAAAAGTTCAATACAATCAATTTCAATAGGTGTATCATAACTATCTGGTAAGATACATTTAGTGCTTTGACTAAACAAGCCTGCATTTGCATTTTTCATATACAAATAGTTAAGTAGTGTCATATTCACACGGAATAGCCCACCATTATATGTAACAGTGAGCCGTTGCTGTTGTTGCTCTTTTAGAGTCTGTTTTTGTCGGTTGAGCTCGAATCTTTCGCGAGCATATGATTCTAGATTTTCCATACTTGATATTATAACAGGCGCCTAAGCGCCTGTCAATAGTTAAAATGTAAAGTTTTATTATGAACCTGTTGCTGTACCTGTTAGAGTAATTGTACCACCGTTGTCTGCAACATGTGTAGTGTCATGCTTTTCAAAACTAAAAGTCATTCTATGTGTACCTTCAACTTGGTCTTGCACGTTATAAATTGATTTGTTATAACCTGTATTATCCGCCGCTGCGTCAACCCAAGTACAACTTGTTTCTACACTTGCACCACTGTCTGAGCTTTTAAGTTGCCACTGTACAAAGTTTGCTGTGTACGGTCCTGTATCTTCAAACTGCTTAAACACTGTGACATAACTTGTTGTTAGGTCATAGTAGCCATAGTTTGTGTTGTTTGTGTCTGCTGATCCAGAACCACCACTCTTGCCCGATGCTTGTGCAGTTACTTGATATGTGCCTGCTGCAGTAAGCAAGTTTGCCCATTCGTTACCTTTAGTATCACTGCCATGTCCACTTTGTGTTCCACTAATATTTAGACGGCCGCCTGCGTTAAAGAAGTAACGTGCTTGGTTTGCACTGCCCCATGCCCACTTGTGAGTAAATGTAAGTGTGCCTGTGAATGTAGCAGTGTTGTCTCTGTTTGTAGCAGATGCACTCTGACGTGCTGCCGGTGTAAGTCTATTTGTATCAATCGTACCAATGTTTGTACTTAGTGCAGTGTATGCTTCAATTACATCACCTGCACTTGGATTTGAAATACTAGTAATACTAGAACCTTGATGAGATGCCATACTAGTGATTCTTGCAAGTAAAGTAGTCCATTGTGCCGCTGTAATTGTTGTGCCGTCACTTACGGTGCTTACAGTGGTACTTTCACCGTATCCTCTGTCGGAACTTCCTGTGCCCCATAGTGCGTTTACTGATGTAGCAAAATCATTGTAGTGGGTATCTAGGATTGTATCGCCTGTTGAGTATGCCATTTATATCTCCGATTAGTTAATAGTTACAAAGGCTTCCACAGTGCCTTCTTCCATTGATGTTTTGGATTGGATAGCTCTGCCAAGTACATTAAATGCGTTAATTGATTCTTCGGAACCTGCTGCTCTTGCAAGTCCGTTGCCTGCACTAACAAGTCTATCACCTTTATTTACCATTCCAATAACTCTTACTGGAACTCTTCCGGCAACTGCTACTGGTGCTCCACCTTCTTGTGCTGAATTCATTAGGTATGCTGGCTTACTACTAACAACACCAAACACTCTGTCTGAAAGTTCTTCGTTTACTTCTGTAATTTCTTCTGCACCACCTAGTGCAACAATTGTGCCTGGTGCGTAATCAGCATCTGGACGGAAGTTTTCCGCCAAGTCAGCATATTGTGCAGCGGTTGATGTACCATTAAATGTTGTTGCAAACACTGTTGCAACTCTGTTGCCACTAGTACCAATATTAACTGTGCCACTAATTAGGATATCACCTGTCATTGTGCCGCCGCTAGTTGGCAATGCGCCACTACCTGACACTTGTGAATCAACATATGCTTTAGTTGCTGCGCCCAAGTTATCTGACGGCGCACCTGCTAATAGTACTCTATTTGTTGCACCATCAATTGTCATTGCTGTACTAGTTACGCCACCGTCATTCACTTTGATTAGGATATCGCCATCTGATGTTGTATTTGCAATGCTTACATCGCTTCCACTTACACCAACTGTTAAATCACTGTCAACACCAACAACTAGTCCAGTATCGTTAAGAACACTAAGAACACCACTTGTTGAATCACTAGCATCTGCGCGAAGATAATTTGCTGCAGCAATGCCACCTAATGCGTCACTGTCTGTTGCTGTTCCTTGGAACTTGTTGCCTGTAACTGCAGTACTAAGTTGAATGCCTGGCTTAATTGTTGCAAAACCTGAAAGAGCAACTTGCGGAGTGAATGTTGAGTCTTTACTTACTGTTGCAACTAATACGTTATTTGTAAAAAGTTTTACTACCACATGGTCTGAGGCACCACTGTCTGTTACTGTTTCAACAATAGCACCTGATGTTCCTGTGCCACTTGTAAATGATGGGCCAATTGTAGTAAATGAACTACCGTTGTATACTTTCAACTGTCCATTTGTGGTATCCCACCAAAGGTCACCAGTAACACTTCCTGTTGGAGTACTTGCACTTGCTGTACTACTACTAACAGTCTTAAATGCTGTTCCTGTGTAAACTTTAAGTAGGTTGTTTGTTTTGTCCCACCACATTTGACCTGCAATTGGACTTGCCGGTGCGCTAGTATTTGCAAAATTTTCAAGAAGTTTAATAGCATTCTCATTTAAAAATTCACCATAACCAGCATAGTTCTTACCAACAAGTGTAAGATCTGTGGTTGTATCAATAGTACCGTCTGCTACTGTTGCAAGAATAGTACCGTCCGTTTTATTAACTGTATAAGCCATCTTTATTTGCTCCGCATATATTCGTTAGTATTATTTATCCATTTGATAAACTATGTATATTATATACTACTCAAGTTTGTCAATGTTTGAATTCTCACTGTGTAATCAATTTGTATTAGTCTATTAAGACTTTTTTGCACTGGGTGGAAAACAACATGTGTTAGCAACTTTCCTGTGTTGACTGTGCCTACCCAACTTCTTAACCCAAGTTCATCAAAAGTATAAGTATCATTAAAATTACTAGTGTTATCAAATGCTGCTTGATCATTTGGTTCACCATAATCTAGTAGACAACTTACAATAATATCTGTGTAAATCTGTCCGCTTGTGTGACTAACTGTAAGTTTATTTCTAGCAGTATCGTTATTCAAACTACTGTTATCGTCAACAACTTTGTAGTATGTCTGGTTGTATAAATTAGCATTTGCTCCACTGCTATTAGCAGGCAGGTATGTAATCACTCCTGTTGGGTCAACACTGGTGCCGCCATTGCCGAAAGCCATTTCATGAATAAAACCATTTGTTTTGTTTGATATGCTAAGAGCAAGTGCCTCACTCATGTTTTCGTAGTGAATAGCATTACGTTTGTTTACATAATCTTCACCTGTCTCTGGATCAAAGATACGAATATGACCTTCCATCATTACGCCACTAGTATCCTTGAGCGCACTTTCTGGTTGTTGTGGTTGTTCAATATCTTTTTTCATGTCTTTCTTTTCCATAGTTTTATACCTTAAGTAAACATTCTACACTCTTTTCCGTTAAATCGCTATTTGTTTCTAATGCGATTCCAACGAGAGGGCCTTGCCCGTTACTGCTTGCACATCCATTATTGGTAGCAAACACTGGCATGCCTTTTGTAATATTACCTACAACACGGACTGGTACACGACCAACTAATGCTACTGCTTCGCCATCTGCCGCACTATTCATTAAGTATGCCGGCGCAGTACTTATAACACCAGCAAGATAATCTGTATCAGGTCCTGCCTTTGTAATTTCTGCATCACCTCCTACAGTTACTACTGTGCCAGGCGGATATTCTCTATCTGCACTGTAAATCTCTGCCAAGTCAGCATATTGTGCGCTTGTTGCTATACCTTGAAACTCTGTTGCACTGATGTTTCCTAAAACTTGTACTTTACCAGTACCGTTAGGATTAAGTAGAATGTTAGCGTTACTTGCAGTAGTTGTAATGTTATTATCAACAATAGTCAACCCATCTGTAGTAAATGTATCAGCGTCTATAGTACCACTGCTTGTTAGACTTGTAAGTGTGCCAACGCTAGTAATGTTTGTTTGTGCCGCTGTGCTTAAGGTACCTGCTACACTTGTTGCTTCTAGTGTATGCAACTGTAATGTACTTGCACCTGCACCACTAATGTCCATTGTAATGTTGCCAGTGTCTGCCGCTGTATTTGTTGTTGTGCCTATTACAAACTTATCTGTACTTTCATCAAATATAAATGCAGCATTGGAACCTGAAGTACCACGCTCCATGATAAATCCTAGGTCATTTGTGTTTGCGCTGGAACCTAATCCATTTTGTAATCCTATAAGTGCGTCGTCAACCGTGAGCGTAGATGTGTTCAGTGTAGTAGTGGTACCATTAATTGTTAAGTTTCCTGTTACAACAAGGTCTTGACTAAGTGTTACATCGCCTGTTGCTGAAATTGCAATAGCATCTGTATCACTAGCACTACCAATATTTCCGTTATCTGGAATGATTACAGTGCCAGCAAACGTTGTACTAGATGCAGTAATTGTTTGTTCCACTGTGCCATCCACTGTAATAACAACACTTCCTGTGCCTGTATCTATAACTTCAACTTGTGAATTACCTTCGATAATTTTATCTGCATTAAGTCCACTTATTTGTGAATCTACATACGCTTTAGTGGCTGCATCTTGGGCTGCTCCAGGATCACCCATGCCAGTAATCTTGTTTGTGCCCATTGCTATAGGACCACTCATAGTGCCACCTGCCAGAGGTAACATTGTGTCTGCATATGCTTTTGTAGCCGCATCTGTGCCGTTGGTAGGAGTGTCTAGTCCTGTAATCTTATTTGAGCCCATTGCTAGTGCGCCTGTCATAGCGTCACCTGCCACAGCAACATAAATTGGATTTGCAGTTGTAGTTGTATCTACATAGTTCTTTGTGGCGGCATCCTGTGCGCTTCCTGGATCTGTAACGCTTGTCAATTTGTTACTACCCATACTCACATCTGCACTTGGTGCAAAGGCAATTGTAATATCATTTGTATTTTGTGTAGCAGTAATTGGTGCAGTGCCAATAATTTTTCTAAACTGTAAGTCAGAACCAACTTTGCTACTGAATACACTAGCACCACTTGCGCCTAGGTTGTTACCATTATTAGATTCACCGCCACCTAGTCCAGGAGGTGCAGCACTAATCCAACTATCTCCATCCCAGGTTAAAACGTGGTTTGTAGTTGGTGTGCCTACATAGTCAACATCGTTGACATCTCTAATACTAGCCGCTGCAATACGAGCATCTGCTCTAGCATTAGTAAAATAAAGATTAGTATTTTCTGTAATGTGTGAAGTGTTTATTGTCACTGCACCACTACTAGGACTTTGTCCATTTACAGTTTTGACGGCAATACCATCTAAAGTTGTATGGTTAGATGCATTAGTAATAATGCGAGTGTCTAGATCCGTAAAGTTACCGTCTAGTTCCGCATGTGTTAGTGCTTGGCTTTTGTTGCCTCTAAGTGTTATTGCCATTCTTTATTCCTCACGATGAAGTATTTATCAACCATTATAGAAGCTCTTCTACATAATCATCTTCAACATAATCTGCAACCATGTAAAGTTTTTCATTTAGTTCTAGTCTATAATTAGGCACTTGTGCTTCGCTTTCCTTAAGGAAGTTAGCATTAACAGTTGTTGATTGTTGCAATCCTAATCCATCTGAAGCCGCACCGCTACCCAAATCATACCATGTCTTAGTGTCTGTGTCTGTTGCTGGCAAGCGTTGCTCTCTACTACCGTCAACTACTAAAAAGCCAGGTTCAATTCTCAAGTAAATCTGTGTGCCGCCCGTGCCTCTACGCAATCCTGAGATATAATTGTCCTCTAAACTTACTTCGCGATATGTTATACGTTCATTTCCTATAAACACTACTCCAGGAAATTCGCTATCTGCCGTAACAAATGGAAGCACACTTGCGTCTTGAACAAATATCTTGTCATCTGTGATATCGATTGGTTGTGCTACTTCTGTTGTTGCATCTTTGCTTAATCTTAGATATTCAACGTTGTCGTTCATATCTTTAAAGATTCTGAATCCTATGCTAGGCTGTATTGTATTTTCGCTTATATGAGTAATAATTACAACGCTTGTTCCATTAATGGTTGCTTGTACCGCAGAACTCATAATAATTTCACTGCCGTTAGTAATGTAATCGCCCGGGTGCAGTCTAATTCCATCTACTGTGACCCAGAAGTTGTTTACGTTAGCAACTGGTCTGTCTACTGCATAGGTTCCTACTGTGCCACTTACTGTAGTGCGATCGAATCCTGCACTGTCAAATCCTACTTCATCAAACTCATCAATAATTGTAGTACTGCCTGTGCCTTGACCTACATAAACTTTTGTTTGGATACGCAAAGGATCATGATTAGCAAATGTATTAATACGCATCACACTTGAACTTGTGAAACTAAATGCCGAATCAATTGTAATTTCTGCACCATCTGCACTTATTGTATATTCTGCATCTGCACGATTATACACAATCACAGTGTCGCCTGCAGCAGGTGCAGTTGTAAGAGTAACAAAAGCATCTCCTGACGTTACAGTATAATCAATGTTACGAACAGCATTAAGTGTTGTATTTGTACTTTGTTGTATTACTGCAACACCTATATCACTTATGTTACTAATAGTAGTTTCGTTTGCTGTTGTCGCAATTGCAAACTGTACAGTGCTTCCATCACCTGTGTGATACTTGCTGTTTACAGGACGCAATCTTACGTTGTCAATCTCAACTACTGTATTAGCACCAAATGGTTGTGCATAGTTAACAGTATTATCTAAACTATATGTAAATGTGCCAGCAGTCATAGTCTCTGTTTGTAATGCGATTCTACTAGGTGCATCTCTGCTAGTTTCTTGATTAAATGTAAACACATGAATTTGTGCACCATTGTCCGGTGCTGTTGTAAATGTGACTAAACTTCTGTTGTCCTGTGATCCAATTGTAGTAGTAGTTTCTACACCGTCAACAAATACTAGTGCTTGTTGTGTAAGAGTTTGAACGTTACTTAATACAAACGCTGTAGTTGATCCATCACCTTGATAGGTGTATTCACCTACAAGTTTTTCACCTGTAACGCCATATGCATATATGTGTAAAATGTCTGTTGCTGTTAGTGGCGAACTGAGTACAACTTCTTTGCTTTCATAATCAACTGTAAAGTTATAAACTCTTTCAGAATTTTTATATACAATCAAGTATATAAAATCATCTGAACTCTTTGTAGGATCACCAAATTGAAAATCTACTTTACTTGCTGTTGTGTCCGTATAACTAGTGTAGCGAATGTCAGGTGAGTTTCCATCTTTTTCATAATCGTTACTTGCATGTGTATACACTTCCATATCTAGTGTATCATATACTCTACCTGGAATTAGCTCTTCAGGCGCATGGCTATTATAGGTGTCAACAAATCCAGCGCCATCAACATTAATGTCCTCAGGTCGTGTACCTAATTCTATATCAGTAAACAGACTGCTAATATTTGTATCTAGTCCAGCAAGAACTGCAAGGCCATCGCTGTCTATTTCAAAATTATCAAATGCAATAGTGTCAAAGTTACTGCTATCAAATCCTGGATTTTGATCAAATCCTGCACCACTGACTTTGTTACCTAAGTATCCTGTGCCTCTCTGCAATAGTTCTAGATCATCTCCAATCATTCCACTAGTTGGATAATAGTAAGCAGCAATTCTATCTGCGCTATTTGTAAAGTCTTCGTCAAGAGCAACTTCAAGTACTGTAAATCCGTTAGCATCCTCTACACTAAAAGTAGCGCCGCTTGTGAAATTACTCTGTGCAGTGTATACTTCTTGTGTTTTTGTAACTGTATTTTGATATGCAATTACATCACCTGTTGAATAAGCAGTGTTTGCTGTCCAATCTTTTATGTTACTAGAGTAACTAATACGATCAAATTTAATTGTGCTATCAAAACCTCTAATTGTTTCGTTGAGCAATCTAGGACTTAGTTTTAAATCACTACCACTGCCTGCAATAGTTATTGTAGGATTACTTGTATACCCACTACCTTTGTTAGTAACACTTACACTAACAATAGAGCTACCATTGGTTTTTGCAGTTGCAGTTGCTTGCACACCACCAACTAGTTGAGGCGCACTTATTGTTATTGTAGGATCATCTAAATATCCAGTTCCTGCATTAACAATTACAATATTGTCTAGTTTGTAGCCGTAATTTTCACTCCAAGGTTGATTTAATCCTTGCGTTCTTAAAATTTCATCTCCGACATATTCTCCACTAGGTTTGCGGAAATATTGATTTGTTTCGTCATAAAATGCATGAATGTCAAAATCTGTGGTATCACTGTCATAGGTATCAAGTTTATCGTACTTGCTGACATATTCACGTATTTTTGTTTTATAAGGCTTTACTTCTTCAATGAAATTTTCAATGAAAGTTGTGTTATCAAATTTAAATGTGCTATATTGATCTAGGCTACGGATTTTATGTGCCACAGTAATAAATGAAGTTTTAAATACCCAATCTTCAGTGAATGTTGTTTCGTTTAGTGCGTATTCTACTAAACGGAAGAACATTTCATTCATGTTAATTTTATATGTATCAACAAAAATTTCATTTTTAATTGCTGTAATAATTTGTCTAATTTCATCTGACGGGACTTTATCAAATGCACTAAAATCAAAACCACCGTTATCAAAACCTGTGCTTTCAAAATTAACATTCGATTTAGAAAAATCATAAAGATTGTCACTTAGTTGAATTGTGCCTCTTTCTATAATTACTTCAGTCCACGAATCAACTTCAGCATTTTTTACAAACATACTAAAGTTACCCTCATCATTGCTTGTAACTTTAGCAATATCGCCTTGTTCAGCATCTAACAGTGATAGCAGATCTGCTTCTAAAGTGACCTGGTATTTAGGCACTGTTGTCTCATCATATCCAGATGCGTAATACGTTGTATAGTTCCAATAATCTGCAGTATTGTATCCTTGAATATTTGTAAGTAACCATGAACTATCACTCTGTAGTGTATAAACACTCCAGTAATCATTGTTATTTTCATCTTCGAGAACTAGTACCTTGTACCCGGTGGTTAAAATTGCAGTGTTCAAGAAATCTCTTTCTTGTACTGTGTTTACTTTTGTATCATATTCGCCACTGTCTACTGTAGGTAAAGGCTCACTACCAAACAGTGTAGATAAATTACTAAATCTAGCAAAAGGCGCAGTAGCGAACACATTGTTACAATACTGTGTCATTACTTTTATAGCCGCTGCACGATTTACAAAAAGTCCTTGTCTTGGCTGAGTTAATACACCATATTTTTCTACGTCACTTAGATAAGGATCCGGAACAAGATTTCCAACACTGTCGCTTCCTGCTAGACTGTCAACAAGTTTGTTATACATTCTTGTTGGAATATTTTGATCTGTATTTCCTTTACCAAACAATTCAAATTCACTGTGTAAAACACCTTCATTTTTTACCACATCGTAATTAATGCTTAATACAACATCGCTGTCTTTAAAGTAGGACTTGCAGTTGTATAGTGCTACCGCATCTGTATCAAAAAATGCTAGATAAGGAATGCCTTGAGCTTTTGGATTTTCAATTATTTTTGTTACACTATCTGCACTTATGTTTCTAAATTCTGCTTCTCTAGGAACACTAATGCGTCCTTTTACCCAAAAGAAATAACGCACTTTAGTATCTTGCAGTGTGCTATCAAATACTTCAACAGTAGCAAACTTTGTAATATCTTTGACAGTGCCTGCGCCTGTGTATTGTTCCGGCGGCACATCACTCATTATCCATTCATATACATCAATACTACTTCCAGGGAAAGTTACACCCCAATAGTTTGTTCTAAAATCTAAATCACCTTGTTCAGCATTTAAATAATGTACTGTGCTTGTATCCCACCATAATCTATATTCCTGTTTTTGATTCCAATTGTTGTACATTGCTGGATCATTATGAGTAACATAAGTTAATTCGCTTTGCGCTATACCTGCAATTTTACCTTTTGCTGGATCAATGTAATCTAAGAATACACTAATTTCACCAGACTTTTTGTTGTATAGTGCTACTCTATTGATTAAATTAACATCAACTCTGTTTTCCTGATTACGATATACACGCCAAGCACTTGTTCTGTCATTGTTGTTAAACTCATAGATACTACCACTATTTTCGTAAGTGTTTGATCCACTGGTAGTTGTATCTCCAGGCGCACCAACTATAATTCTGTTGTCGCTAAATGCTATCGCTCCACCAAATTCATCTAAATCTTGTATGTTAGTGCTCTTTAGTTGTTGACCAAACACTAACATATGTGGATTTGAAATAGTTGGAGAGTTTGCATCTAAAAGTTCGTATACATATGCAGCACCACTTTGTGTTCTCTTATCAGTAAACGTTGTACCTTTTTGATCAAAACTTGTTATTGCTTCTAAATAACTTTCGCTGTTACTATTAGTGTCAATATCAAATCCAACACCTAGCAGTGTGCTTGCTCTGTCACTTGCAATTACTAGATTGCGTGTTCCAGGTTGAGCATCAACCCCAACTCCAAAATGTTTGTCAAACATTACCTTGTTGCCAAAATTCTCGTTTTCAAATGCATTTGGATGATTAATTTTTTGTGTGTTTACAAAAGGCTGGAACACTTTATCTCTTTGGAACAATTGACCTGATCCAGGATTAACAGTAAGTCTGTTATTTTCTAACGTTTCTGTAGTTGAAATTACAATTTGTCCGCTACTGTTGACACTTGCTGATACTCCTGGAATATTTGCTAGGTTAATATCAGAGGCAATGCCTGTTGGGTTACTACCGGTTTCTCCTACAGTAATCTTATAGTCGTTAATGTAAAACACATCGCCGGCAGTCTGACTATGGGTAGCATTTGAAGTTACTGTTCCATAATTCTTTCCGCTGTCTTGGAATATAAACACACTACCTGTGTTAGGATTAGTTTCATCTTCACCTGGTGTGCCAATTGCAACCATTGTACCATTAGTATCTATACTAACACTTTTACCAAATTGTTCTTCAGTTGCAATTGTTTCTCCAACAATGTTTTGATCCAACTTTTGTTTTTCACTGAAACTACCTGTGTATACTACAATTTTACTACCTGCGATAGGAGTAGTTTTGAATGTAATTGTGTTTGAAGTGCGTGTATAAAATCCATCTGTGCTACCTTCATTATCTGTAGGTACATCTGTATTATCTGTTTCAATTTGTAGCACATCATCTACTTCAACAAAGATTTTTGTTTGTAGTGTATCTGCTGTGGTAAATGATTTGCTTGTTCCGTCTGCTATAAAGCGTTCAACTGTTTGTGCAAAAACATATGCTTCGCCTGCTTGAGAAAGTACAGTACTATCACTATTTGCTACTGCGGCATCCGGTGCACCTACTACAATGTATCTTCCGTAGTAATCAGTATCTACATCAAAACCAAACTTATCTCCTGGCATTGTGTCATGCCCTGCAAATGCCGCTACTTGTACAAAATAATCTTGTTGTCTTATAACAATATCTAGTCCACTTGAAGGAGTACTTGTAAATGTGATATCGGCACTACTCAGTGTAAAGTCTTTGTTTGGCAGATATACCTTGCCATTTTCATCTGTTACATTTAACGCTTGTATATTAATGGGAGTGAAATCTAACGTATAGGATGCACCGCCACCTGTGGTAACTGTGAAACTACGCTCACTAGTTGATGCGATATCCACAAGTGCATATGCATATATTTTGTTACCGCCTGGCGCACCTACAAATAAATGTCTTCCATTGCCGCTCATTGTCAAACTATAACCAAATTGATCACCAATAGTAACATCCGAAGGTCTTATAGCAGGTCTTTTGTTGAACGTTCCAGCACTATCCACATAGTATACAAATACTGCACCAGCACTACTTTGTGTTTCGGGCGCACCTACTGCAACATAGTCGTTTCCTACTCCTACGCTAAAGCCAAATCCATTTACGCTATCACCAATTGTTGCAGTGCTTACACTGTTGCCTTCTGCAAGTGGACCAGATTCACTGCGCACATAAGGAATTATTAAACCTGTTCCTGAATCAGGTGCACCAGCAACAGCGAGAGTGCCTTCTCTGTTAATTGCTAAACCTGTTCCAAATTTATCTAACGCATTAATAGGACTTTGTGTTTTCGTGCCTGTACTAGACCATGGCTTAGTATTTTGCAGGACTTCCCAATCTCCGGATTTGTTTTTGTCAACCCATACCAGTTCCTGGTTATCCCAGCCGCTTACTGGAGTAAATGTAAAAATATCACTTGCTTGACTAAATCGTACACTGCTTAATTTGTACATTGGGATTCTTACATCGGATAGCGCAATATCAAATGCCGCACTTGTAAGTTTTATTGCAAACTTACTTGGACTTTCTACACTGTGTACTTTTGCAACTCTTCCAATTGGTGCTGCAGAGCGCACAATAACATAATCATTTTCAACAAGTCCGTGATTGCGATCTGTTGTATAGATTAAAAATCCGTTTGTTGTGCTTTGTACATCAGTAATTGTACTAAGCATTTCATCAATGCGACGCATGCCCCAGGTATTTGTATCATCTGTTGCAAACCATATCTTTTTGCCTTTACCAAGTTCATTAATTCTTGTGCTTAGTGTTTCAAGTTGATCGCCATTAAAAAGTGTAAAATCAACATCATCTAATCTTGCATAACCTGCGCTATCCAAATCGTTAAGCGTCAGACTGTTTGCATTTCTAACACCAAATACATTGCCGTTATAGTTATTTGGACGTTTGAAAAGATCTTTTCCTTGAACATGCAAGTGCCCTGAAATGCCATTATCTGTTGCTGGCTTATCCCCGTCTGCATGAAAATGTAATAAGAACGGATTGTTTGCAGCATCTTGTTCTGGAATGATTGTTTCTATAATTTGATTACTATCTATACTTCCATATTCGCCTACACGGAAAGCCCACTCTTCAAAATAATCAATCTCTTGATCCAAGTTTGTGAGTTCAGCATCAATTAATTTATTAATTGCGCTACCTGTGCCTTTTTGTGTAATCAGTCCTTGATAAAATTTAACTTGACTGACATCATCCAAATTAAGACCCTGCAGATAATCTTTGTTGTTGAATCCAATTATACCTTTGCCTAGTTTGTCCACTCCATCTTCGAGATTCAAACTATCTAGATCGAAAAAGTCTTTAAACTGATTGGCTTTTGTAGTAAGATTTTTTAGCATCCCGGTAGAAATTTTATCAGCAACTAACCATTGATTGTAATCAAATACTTGTGTGCCACTGTGGCTTACTTTTGCTACATATACTACGTTTTGATAACTTACAATATCACCTTTTCTATAATCAACATAACTCTGCCAAACATTTATTGCATCATCACTTAAGAAGAATCCAGGAGCATGTAGTGTGCCATTCCAATCTCCACTTCTCGATCCAATAAGTTTAAGTCTTTCCTGTCTGTTTCCTAGCTCAGGCTGATAAATTACGTCATTGAAAATAGTTTTATTGTTGAAAACAAGAACATGCTCGTGTTGTACAGGATCTACTTGCACACTGTATAACTGAGTATTTTCTATATCTACGCTGATTTCAACTTGGTTATCTATTCTACTAACATCATAAAATTCAGTCTTTATAATACCAGCGTTTGCATCTTTTATTTTTCCCACACGCTGGATGTTATCAACTGTGGTATACTGTCTGTTAATAGTTAGTTTATCAAAACAAGGACTTATAACAAACACACTGTCTGTGCTCCAACCTTGTTGCAACCAAAATGCATATTCCATGCCTGCGTTTACAAAATCGAAAGCCTGTCCATCTTCGTTAGTTTGATTAAACACAAATCCTCTACTTACTAGATATCTTTGATAACCTACTAAAAAGTCAAACACTTGTTGAGGAGTTGTAATAATGGTACCGTATGGTATGTTAATTATTCTACTTTCAAAGCCTTTGTATTCTATAAATGTTAAATCAGCAAGAGTACGCTGATTAAGTTCATTGTTTTGAACACTTGGAATAATTTTGAAAAATGGGTTTTCAATGTCATACCCTTGTATCTCGTATCCGTCTGTGCGTTTTATAATCTGCACGCCACTATAGACAACACGTTCTAAAGGTGCGCTTTTCTTAGTGTAGATTGTTAAGTCTTCGTCTGGAATAAAAATATTTTCACTACTACTGCCTGGGCTTACACTTTCAGCAACTACTTTAATGTAATTTTTATCGGTAAAGCCTGCCATACCATAGCAAAGATTAAGTTCTAGGTTGTTTATTTCATTGATAATAGCATTTACTGTAAAGCCATTATGTTTAACATATTCTGAAATAAATTGATTATATCCTTCTACTCTCATTATATCAGTTTGACCTGTGTGCACCATACCATGCATGTGAAAGTCTGCTATACCTGGTCTATAACTTTTTCCTTTTTGTAATATTTGATCATATTCGCTGTCATTTGCATAGAGATTGGTATCAAACATCAATGTACAGTACTGAGCAGGCAATATATTTGCCGCAAGTATTTGCATAACAAAAGGAAACTCACTACTGCGTCTCCAAGCAGTTTCACCTGGACTTTGATCGCTATATGCCCACTGCGAATTTATGTTAGTGCTAAAAGCATCTCTTACTAGAAAGTCTGCCGGTGCTTTAAGTTCGCCTTGTTCGGTTACAGGGATAATATCCATAAGCGTTGGGCGTTGATATCTAACCAATGTTGTAAAGTCTGTGCCTACTGCATCATTGTATAGTTTACCATCACGCAAATCTTCCCAAAGCACTGTATTACCAAATGTATAAGGTGCTTCGCCGTAACGATCATCCCACCAAGTTGGTTTTACAGTTACTCCAAGCATTTCCCACGGTGTTGTGTGCGGAGTATCTGTGTCATAAACCCATTTGTACATGCCTCTCCAATACCCAGGCACTCTACTTCCATCTAATTTGTTTACACTATTTCTATAGTTCCAACTAAACAAATCGTCGCTTGTGCTTAGTGTATTAGTTTGTATTTTAACTCTATTACGCAAACTCCATTCGCCAAAGTAACTTCTTGTAATATTATTTGCTTCAGCAAAATTTTCTATGGTACTACGATAATATCCTGGGATTACATTACTGAAATCAAACAAGTCTCTGTTGTATTGAGTTTTAATATTATTATAGATTCTTTTTTCTAATTCAAATATTATATCATCGCGGATATCTCCGTATCCGACCCAAATACTACCATCATGTCCAAGCACTACTTGTTTAGGAGTTTTATAAGTATTATCTGTGTACTTACGCGGAATAAATTTGTTGTAAAGTCCTAACTTGGTTGGTGTTGGTGGAGCAAAACTACCATCTGTGTCACTGTACTCTACAATTGTAATTGTATCGTTGATTGCTATACCAATGTTTGAAAGGCCAGCGCCACCAGAGGTTGTAAGCACTACTTTTGCTTCTGTGGTATCAAAAGTATAATCGCGTCCTTCTAACAACAGATTGTTGTTATGATAAACCAATACTGCTCTATTACTAATACTTGTTAAATCAAACTGTGATCTAAATTCAAATTCTGTTTCTGTGATGTCATCAATGGTATATACCAGTTGTGTTTTTTGATTTCCATATGGCAACATATCACTGTAGTAAAAAGGAAATACACTGGTCTTTTTGTTATTCATATTTTCTAAAATATCATCTACACATTTAGCAGGATTTGTTAAATCTAAATCTGTTGTTTCTAAAGTTTGAATAAAATTATTTTTAAATTTTGTGTACTCATTTTTAACATAGTTAATACTACTAACTACATCTGCTATTTCACTGTTTATAACATAACTTGGTAAAATCATACCTGCACTGTGCTGAAGTATTTTTCCTTTATATGCTCTATAATTCAAGTCTCTGAGGTTACTTTTACCTGGAGCCTCTCCCACGAAAGGTCTGATTTGGTTAGTAATTTCAATAGTATGATTTCTAAGTTGTCCTAGTGTAAGGCTTCCAAACGTAGCATTACCTGCGTTGTTTTCTAAGTTATCCGGTACTGTATAAAAACTATTTGCTGCCTTTGTGGCACTAAAAAATTTTATAGTAATTGTATCATTAAGGGATCTTGGTTGTTTGAAAACCACATATTCACGATATGATTGAATTAAATGAGTATATTCAGTTGGGCTTATAAAATCTCCGTTTACAAAAACTTGTAAAGGTTGTCTTACTTTTGTAGTATCAACTGGTGCACCAATTTCAAAACTATAAAGTTCGCTGTCAACATCGTGCTTTACAATTTGATATTGTACACTAGGTTCAATTATTTTAGTCCAACCATTTACAAGTGTACGATTGCCATCTCTGTCAAAGCCATGCACATGACCACTTCTAATGATAACATCTACGTTACCTTCTACTCTTGTGTATTGGAATGTTTCTTTGTCGAAGTTATTTTCAAAAACAATATCACCAATTTGGCTAAAGTTTTGATAACTTAAACCAAAATTAAGTATAGTATCTGGACTTACATTGTTGTTTCTCTTGTAACTAAACAACTTGTTTCCAACAAAGTTACTACTAGGATATTTTGTTTGATTACTGAAACTTGTATGATCCGGATCAAACACATCAAATAAAGGATCTTGATTAATTTTTGTTTTTTGTTGTGCAGTTTTCCACGTGGTATCATCTAACCAAAACTGCTTGCCTTGATTATTTGCACCTAGTGTACTCAACACACAGTTGCCATCAACTACTGTGCCAATCTCCACAAGGTTAATAATTTCATTTGTACTAATGCTACTATCTTGATCTATAAAGTCAACACGATAAATTTTTGTTCTAACATCTGCATCGGTGTCTGAACTAAAAATTACAGTGTTATCCTGTTGAATATCAATACCGTCGGCAAAGTAACCTGCTGTGCCGTTAACGTTACTGAGAGCATCTGTTTGTGTAGAATCTATCACAGTGACAGGAGCCACACTGCTTATTCCCATGTTAAACAAGTCTAAGCCTCTGTTAAATTCAATAATAGGACGCTTTGCTCTACTATTATCATCTATAGTTGCAGTATAACCATTGTAAGTTGCAGTGGCTTCAATTACTTCTCTGTGGAACCAACGATTGCCTCTACTCCATGCATTTCTATCTGGGCTACTACGATTAATAATAATATAGTCTTGTGTGGTTGGCGCATTAAGAGTGCCATCAAAACCGCCGCTGTCATAAGCCACTGTATCGTAACCATCACTAGTACTCACTGTATAAGTTTCAGGAGTAAGCATTTCATGCACTGGCACCAAATCTATACCTGCTGGTTGCCCTACACCTTCTACATAAAATTCTTTATCTGCATAGGTGCTAGGTGTTGCATCACTGTTAAACTCAATCTTTAAACCATTGGTTAACTTCACACCATTGTTGCTAGTGTAAGATTGCTTGCCTATAATGTCATCAATAACATCAATTGGACTAACAGTGTCAATTTCAACAAGTTTAATTCTGCCAAATCTATTTGCATCCTGTCCATCTTGGTAATATAATGTGTCTATGCCTGCAGTATAAGGTTTAATAATTTCAGGCAATCCATTAGCATCTTTGTAAAATTCTCTGTTGCCATAATTATTACCTTGTTTAATTTTTACTTTAGTAGCAACGGGCCAATCACTGTCACGTCTTAATTGTACAATGTTTGTTCCTCCAACATTTTTAACTTCAATTGCATAAACATCATAACGAGTATCCATGGGCAAAGTTGTGCGTTGGTCAAAAGGATGATCAGGATCGTCGAAACCGTATGCATCAAACAATGCACCTTGATCCCATGCTGTTTCATCATTTGTGGTGTTGATAAACACTAGGCTTTTGCCGTCAATTTCTGTCTGACCATCTATGCCATCATATTCATCTAGTATATTCTGCAATGGCACATTGTGAATTTGTTTGTAGGTTAGTGTTGTAGCAAAATCAGGATTTGCACTTTGCACAGCATTGATTTTATCATTTTGCGCATCTGCTTCTGGCACAATAAATGTAACAGTGCCATCATCGGCACCATTGTTTGTGACTCCTACTACTTCTCTGGTGCTAGTATTTTTGCTATACCCAGTTACACCACTAGTACCAGGTTCAGTTTGAATCCAAAAAGGAATTCCAGGCTGTACTACTTTGAAAGTGTAAGTGCCGCCACGAGCTAATATTAGTGTAGGATTTGGATCTGCTGTTGCACTATCAAATCTATAGATAGCATCTCCTGTTGCAATATCACTTGTAGTTTCGTCATATTTGCCTGCGTCATATGCTACTTCATCTAAACCTACCTGTCTATAAGTAGTGCCGTCTCTGAATACTGTGTAGTCTTTTTCCTTATCTACAATGTTATTGAAAACTTGCACACTATCTGGGCCTGCAGGCAACCAAAAGTATTCACCATAATTTATTAGTTTATCTAGATCAACAAATCCACTGTAATTGTAATATTCTTGATTGAATAAATCACTGTGGTTGAGCACATCAACATTATTGTATCTAAGTTTTGCAATAAAGTCTTGATACCCTGTTAGATGTTGAATACTTTTATCTGGTCCTCTATACACAACAGCAGGTTCTAGTTGATAGTTTTGTCTATCATTGTCTATTTCTGAGATATAACTATCGCCTACAGTAAAGTTTTTAGCAGATTGTCTGCCAATATAACCGTTAATTCTTTGTAGATTAGGTTCGCTAATTAATTGATCTACAGTTGCATTAAGAAACTTTGAATTCTTATTAGTTTGGAATAAATCCGGTAGTAAGACTTTACTTTTACGAAGTGCCATTAGTAACCGTACCCCCCACCGCTGCTACCAGAGCCGCTTGAACTACTACCGCCAGAGCTGCTTGAACTACTACTGCTAGAACTGCCTGAACTGCTGCTACCACTGCTACTATAACTTGTAGTAGTAGATGAACCTGTATTGACTGCAGTATTTACTGTAGTACTTGCACCACTTGCACTTGCACTTTCTGTTGCCAAGTTAGTAGTTGTAGTGTTGACAACATTGCCACTTGCTTGTAAACTATTTGCAGTGATTACATCAATAACTTCTACATCATTCACTGTTGCCGCGCTGATCAATATTTCTTCTCTTTGACTTTGGATTTGGAATAAACTTCCAAAGTTACTAGTTTCTAGTTTAGGAACAATAACAATGCTAAGAACATTAGGACTTAATGCGTTATAGAGATAAGCACTTAGTTCACTAAAGTAAAATGTATCTCCAAAATCCCAATTTTCTATATTAAAATAATTGTTAATTGCCACAATAACTTTTTCTTTGATTTCACTATCACTTACAAGTGTGCTATCATTTTTTACAACTTTAAAACTGGCTTGTAATTCTTCTTCGGCTTTATCACCAAACAAAGGTCTGTAAGACACACTGTTAAAAATAATAGTATCACTCACGCTTTTGTATTGTTCCAAACTGCCATATTGATCTCGCAATTCATTTGTACTTGGCTTAACAGGTTTAAGTACACTTCCAGTAATATCTGTAATATAATTTCTATAGTCTGTATTATACTGACTAGTTAATATAAACATGTCTATAATGTTACTTGGGCTAGGATCAATACGCCTGTTATTAGGACTATTATGTGTATATTGGAATAAGATGTTGCTACGTCCTGTTCTCTTTATATAGTCAGTAGTCTGTGCAATACTTTTTACATTAGCACCACTTATAGTGAGTATATAAAACCTATCGTCTGCACTAGCGTAAAATACTTGCCCGCTTCCAAACTGTGCAAGAACTTCATTAATTGCCGCTTGAGTTGTATAGCGTTGTTCAACTGATATCGAATCAACTGGTGTATATGTTAAATAGCCGCCACTGCTTGTACTGGTTTGATAAAATACAACTTTTGTACTAGTGTTTACTTCCGGCGCAACTACAATATCAAACACTTCTGGATTATCAACAATGCCATCACTGTCCGAATCAGGAAATGTTACTTTGATACGATTTGTGAGAGTATAACCATCTGTTTCTGTGATTACATCATCCACTTGCATACTATAATCAACTGCTAGACTACTGTTACTATCTGGCAAACTATTAACTTTGAGAATGTTAATTTTATCTCTAATTGTTTTTCCAGTTCTAGGATCAAATATTTTTAAATCATTGTCAAAGTAAAAGCGTGTTTCTAATTTACTTTCAAATATATAACTAGTATCTCTAAAATTAACAGTATAAGTGCTACCATCATTTGTAAATTTAAAGAACCAACTGTTGTCTAAACCAGTATTACTTGTGTTTCCCGCATAAACTAAACTGAATGTATTGCTTTGATCTAAATCTAAACTGTTTATGATTGTCCAAGCCTGCGTGTCTCTGTCGAATCGTAAGCCAAATGTTTTGAACTCACTGATAGCATCAATCATAGCAGTTCTAACACTAGGACTTATAGTTGTATTCCAATTTGCTATGATTTGATTTAACACAGCATCTTGAGGTATAACTTCACTTAGCGTCACAGGACCAAATCCGGTATCTAAATTTCCCACACCTTGATTTGTGCCGTCTGTTACAACTGCACTCAAACTTGTCCAAATAAAATCTCTGGTGTTTATAGTTCCACTAGTACCATCAATTAAATTGTTATTAACATCAAATACTTTTCCGCTAGGAGCAGTAAATTTTGCAAGAGCACCAACTTTTGCATATTTTAAATTACTACTGCTAAAGTCTCCTATTTTAAGTGGACTGTCTACATCATTTTTAAAATAACCAGTACAACTTCCGCTTACTGTTGTTGTTAGATTCCAACTTGCATTGAGATTAGTTACATCTATGCCGCCGTAATTTTTATAGTAAAAATGTAAACTACTGTTCTTCAATATGTTACGCTCGACTTGTGTGCTTACAATATTGTTGATATCACTTTTGGTTATGAACGTAAACTGAAACTGTTGTATATCTTCTGTGCGATATAATATTCCATCTTCTGCAACAATATTTGTGCTGCTGTATTTGCCTGTGGTATCACGCACATCCAAGTAACGACTAATGCCACTAGCAGTACGATTAATTGCTTTTGCTTTGAGTACATTGTTAAACTTTGTGTACGGTAAAATTTGATAGTCTTCACCAGTAATCATACGATCCTGTGTGTAATATTGTTGCTGTGCTTTAATTTTTACATCACGCAAACTTTCTCTCGCGCTGGCATTTGCAACTGTGCGCTGTAGAGACAGAGTCAAAGTTAAATTTTCTAACTGGTTTGCATGACTGATATAAGGAATACTAACTGTGATATTTTTCATATCTGCAGGAGATATCTTATATGTTGTGCCTGCTCCTGTTCTAAAGTATACACGATAGTTACCAACAGGTATATTACTAAACACGTCGTCACCAAATACTAGACTAATTTGATCATTTGCTCTGCTGCGAACAGTGAATAAATCTTTGTTTTGATTGCTAAGACTGTTATAGATAACATTGTTACCTGTGATTGCAGGTACTTTTTCCCAGCGTGTTTCTTCTCTGCCTTGATCATTTAATTTGTATAACCACACATCATTGTTGTCGATATTATTGATATCAATATCAACCACTCTATTAGGTAGTTTTTCAGTGATGTCAAAATCTGCGCTTTGCAAACTGCCTTGTTTAAAGTATACAAAAAATCCATTATCGGCGCTGTTGAACCCACGATTGTCATTGCGATATTGTATATTAAATGTACTGCCAGGAATTGGTGCTACTTCATACAAAAAATCAGTTCCGCTGTATGTACCTTTTACAAGTTCAAAATCTAAATTTTGTGCTCCTACTGTGCTTTGAAAATCATAAATTGGAATTGTATTGTTTTGTAATTTTATTTGATATTCTTCAATACTTACACCGCCTACTGTGGTTTTCAAAGCCGGATTGCCATATTTTTGTGTACTAACTAATGCACTGTTGATAATTGCAGTAAATTGTTCTAAGAAGTCGCTGTTAGTAATATCTGCCCATTCTATATCTTGGTCTCGCAGACTGTTTTGATTACTGTCAGTGATACTTTCTGTGGTTCTTACACTTATTACCTTGAGCAAGCCTCTGGCAATTTGTTGACGCTTAGGATAATAGTTTAGCATGCGAGCCAAGCGTAGTATGCTGTCTCTGCGTTCTGCTGTTTCTAAGAAGTTTTCTCTGGCATTAAGATCTGAGCGGAAACTTAAACTTTGTCCCAGAAATGAAATTAAATCAATCAGTGCAACATATTCACTTGATTCAATAAAGTCGTTAAAATCTTCAGGATAGTAATTACGAATATACTCAACCATGCTTTTACGAATGGTTTCATAATCGTAACTTTGAAAATCTGCTTCACGGAAAGTCTCGTAGACTTTTTTCCAGTCTTCAGCAGCGAATAAGTTTGATTGTCTTGTACTTGCAGCCATATTAATAGTTTCCTATATTATATTGCAGTATTTATTCACTGTATAATATAGGTATATTATTAATTATGATATAGTGTCGTCTGATCTGTCAAAACGTATTTGCAGTGTTTCAACTTGATTGGTTATCTGATATCGCAGAGTCATTTCAATGAGAATGCCTTTATCAAATTCATCTATCAGTACATTTTCTGGCACTACTCGAGGATCGTTATCAATAACATCATTTACTTCTTGAACTATAACCTGTTTTGTTTGCTCTGTTAAAGGATCCATGATTAAATCTCGCAGGCTTGTGCCAAAATTACCATTCATTAGTTTTTCGCCTTTGCGAATTGCAAAATGATTAAGTAAATCTCTTTTAATTAAGTCTGTGTCTGTAAGTTTTACAGTACCGAAAGTATTGTTAACTGTACTGAAACCTTTGTAAGTTGCTACTGCCATTTGTGTTCCTTATAAACTATTTACCGAGGCGCATAGTTTTGTACATTTTGATTTTGATCAACAAGTCGTTGCACTTCATCGGCGGCCGAAGCACCGGTCTTCATAAACTGTTCAATGATACTTGACGCATTGGCTGGATCATTAATATTAGTTGTATTTTTTAACACACTTAATTGTTTCTCACCTGTGCGAGCAAGTGCCGCTATTTCAGGACTACTGTTCAAACTAGCAGCTAACATACTCATAGTCTCTTTCAATCCATCTGTGGACTTTATTCCTCCTTGATTGACTAAACTTTGATAATCTGTTGCAATCAATTGCTGTTGTATTTGATCTTGTACCTGTCCGTTGGCAAGTAAATTACTGACACTGCTCATGCCATTTTTTCCCGTCCAAAGTTCAGAAAAATTCATTTGATCATTAAAAACTGCTTCGGGACGCACATATCCAGTTTTTTGCAATTGTTGTACATTAAACCCGTACTTGCCAACACTTTTTGTTACACTATCAATAAATGCTGGATTATTAAGACTGCCTACGCTGTTTGTAATTGCAGCATTAAGACCTGCAATGGCATTGCTATCCATTGCACCTATACTAAATCCTGTATTTGCTTGTTTGGCTATATCTGTTAACGGAATCTTAAAACTATTAGGTGAATTTAAAACGTTGCTCAAGTTATCAAACTGTGCTGGTGCTGTCTGTAATAACCCTGATGCTACATCTGGCAAATTGCCGGCATTTTCTAATGCAAGATTTGTAATATTTCCTACATTGTCTGTAACAATACTTGTAATTTCTGGCGGAAAATAGTTTCCTAACGTGCCTAATTTAGCAGGAAACTCTGAAGTAAATGATGCAAGATCACTTGCAAATTGATTTTGAAAACCTGCACTGTTAATTTGATTTACAACTCCAGGCAAAGCATCTTGCACTTGACTAAGGGCTCCTGGCAAACTATCAAAGGCACCTGCAAATGCACCGTTGGCATCACCTAAGACACTGCTTAATTGACCAGACTGTAGACTTTGTGTGAGAGGTCCTAACGGGCCGCCTGCTGCTTGCACTTGGGAAAGAGCACTGCTGAATCCACTGGTAAAATTACTTGAGAATCCGCTGGTGTTTATAGCGCCGCCTAATGCACCTGGACTTAGTCCTAAACTGGAAAAACTGCTTGTTGAAATAGCGCCGCCTAATGCACCTGGGCTAAGTCCTAATCCACCGGCATTAATAGCGCCGCCTAATGCACCTGGGCTAAGTCCTAATCCACCGGCGCCTGTAGATATAGCACCTGCGAAACTTGAAAATGCTCCTGCGGCACTAATAATACTAAATGCTGAAGATAGGCCACCACCTCCTCCTACTAATCCTCCACTGAATGGACTAGGTTGATTGGGCTGATTATGTAGGGGATAAGGCTCATGTGTTACGGCACGATCTACACTAGTTTGCAAAGGATCCTGGATGACCCATTTGCCCTGTGCTTGATCAAATTGTGTATCTTGTTGTCCTGTGTTTGGAATATTTTTTGCACTTTTTGCAGGCAATGGAGGACCTTGTAATAAAACAAGAGATCCTTTTACGCTCATTATTCCGCCTGTGTTTAGATACATTCCACTGCTAGAACTAGCACGAAGATCACTTCCACTTTGTAGATGTAATCCTGAAGATCCGCTTACACCTGTTTCGCCTTGACTGCTAATTACTGTTTGACTCTTACTTTGTACCTGTAATTGCTGATCACTTACAAATTGGCTGTAGCCTTTGCTGTGCATTTTAATATTGCCATCAGCATGCACATTAAAATCTTTTGTTCTAAAGTTAATACTGTCTTTGGCGTACACATCCATCGTGCCTGCACTACCAAGTTCAACCCATGCAGTTCCTGCACGATTACTAATATAAATTACACCTTCGCTGTCATTTAGCAGTATCTGATGACCAGTGCTTGTGCGAAATCTTATTTGATTACTAGCACCATCTATGTCGCCATCGTCAAGTGCAATACTATGCCCTTTTTTACGATATGTAGGATTAAGTAATCCTTGCAGTATTTTTTTATCTGTGGTGTTTGGATTTTGCACTTGTGATTTATAAGTTTGTAAAAAATCCAAACCTTGATTAGTAATACGTCTACCTTTACTTGCGATGCCTATAACTTCGCTCGGGCTTTCACGCATTACTGTGCTAGTGCTAGTGCCTCTTACTGTATCTGTTTCTAGTCCAGCAGCAATAAGTTGGCCTTGTGTGTACACATCCAAGGGTCTAATAGGATCAGTAAAATTATTAATTTTCTTAATATTATTAGAGTCTATATCGTCGTTGAATTCTGTGCCTGCTTCGCCATCTTTGTTTACACTTGCTTCTGGGATAGTTTGCATCATATAAGTGTCAGGCACACATGCAAAATAGTAACCTGCGGCATTTCTGCCGTCAGGGAAAAAACAAAGTACCTTTGTGCCAAGATCTGGCGGAGGTGTAATAATACCTCCAGTGGTCTTTACATCCAGGAAATTCTCTGCTGGCCCTGCAGCATTTGTTCTACTGTAAAACGGAGAACAATATTTTACTTGACGCCATTGTTCTTTGTTACTTTCATCATTTCCAAATCTTGGAATAAAAACACTGATCACCCCCATATGAGTAGGATGCACATTTGCTTTTACAATGCCTTCAACAATACCACGTTCTTCTCTTATGCCACGTATTTGGCCACTATCGTAATCAGGATCGCCGCCTCTACGACTCATTCTTGATGTATCAACTGCCATCGACTTTTCCTATTATAACCTAGATAACCATTGTTCAGTAGCACTCACGCCATCCGGATCTTCAATGTAATTTACTGATTGATCTGGACCTTGTGCTATTTCTGCTGTTAATGGAGTATTTGTGAGTGGAAATGTTTGCGGTATTTCATTGTAAGCATCTTCACTGGCAGCTGCGTTTATCACTTTTGCAGCACCTGAATTACTTGGAATTCTGCCTACTTCTCCGTATCCACTACTATTTTGTAATGTTCTACTTTCTTGTTCAGTGCTTGCTACTCTTTCTGTATTGTTAGTACTAGTGCCGGTACGACCAGTAGTTCCTCTTCTTAATTCTTGAAGATCAAGTCTAACACCTTGTAAATTTTGTTGAAATAGTCCACCGCTAAATGTACTTTCTATACCTGTAACTTTGTACTTGCCACTAAATCTACTGTTTTGTAATTGATTAGGATCTGCTAATCCGGTCACATCGTCATAATCTGTTGGTGTTTGAAAATTCACTAGAATGTAAGGAGTTCCTAATTCAAAATTTATTGTGTTATCTGGCATGTATGCTGTTCCATAATTATTGCCTTGAAATAAAAGATCTTGCCATAGCCACTCACTGGTACTAATATAACATGGATCTCCTACTATGTCTAGATCTAAATTTATTAAGTCCATTCCATCAGCCAACATACTACTAAACAAATCTTTAGATCTGGCACGTTTTAGACTAGGATTATTATTTGTGGTATCCCCTTCTACACTATTTGTTACATATTTTACCTGACTCACAAAATCAGCATCAGCAGGTTTATCGTTGTCTGGTATTCCGTTTTTTGCAATCATTGTACGGAAATAGGTTGTGTTAAAACGCAGATCAAATTTTAAAACATCTTCGTTTAATCCTGTATATATGTAATTGTAGATTTTATGTACCCCATCTCCTGGTGGTAAACTTTTTGGTGCCCATGGAAAATCATGACCATAAACAGTTTGAGGAATCACTGCATAATTAATTTTATATTTGCTTGTACCGGATTTATCGTCATATCCTCTGAACTCTTCTAGAAACGGCGATACTTTAAACCAATTAATTGGCTTTCCTGTTGTTACACCGTCACTTGGATTGTCTAAAATATTTGAATCCATATAGTCACTGTGCATTACTAAAATATTAATCAGTTTAATTAAATCTGTACCTGCATTAATTTTAAAAACAAAGTTTTCTCTATCTACTTGCACTTGCTTTGCAAGACCTGCAGCATATGCTTGAAATTGGCTAGCATCTTCACTTTTATTTGAACTTTTATCCTTGGGCATAGGACTATTAAGTGCTTCAAACAATTCTGTATGATTTATTTTAGCATTAGCAATTCTATCTGCAATTGTAAAATCATAAACATCATGAAATTTCGCATCGCTAAACTTACTAAGATTTCCTATGTCCACAGGATCACCATTACTGTCTCTTCCCCTTGACTCATCAGCGGGTCGTTTAGTTTGATTCTTGTAATGATTGGTAAGTGCTTCGCCTAATGTAGCAGGAGTGGTACCATATACTGTTTTAGTCACTGGTTCACCATCATCATCTTCAGCACCTCCGTATTCATAACGATCAAACTCTTCTGTACTAGTTAATGCTTTTGCAGAAAATATTTCACCAATAGTGCTGGCTTTTATTTCTAAATTTACCGGAATTGTGCTTGTGACTTGCCCATAAGCAAAATGTGCATAAGGTATTGCTTCAATTTTATAAACAGAGCCACTGTCTTGCACTTGAAAATCAAAGTCTGTAATTTTAATTGGAATGTACTTTGGTGTCACTATATCTGTACTTGGTGTGCCGTTTGCATCATATCCTTTAAAACTTATTTCTAACAAGTAAGGTGCTTGTATATAACGTTCCCCAGTCCTTAAAAACTCGCTTGCTTGTTTACGCAGATTATCCAATAGTGTTACACCACGCGGTTCGTACACCTTAAATGAAACGCCTGTGCTATTTGTGTTATGTTTAAATTTACTAGGGCCTAGTCCAACTGTAAAAACTTCTAGATCATCAATGTAATATTGATCTCCGAACAAAGCACTTCCTTCAAATCCAACCCCTCCACTACGCATTAATAACTGACTACTTGCAAGCACTTGTCTAATATTTCTAGGACTTTTTGTTAAATCAATGTAGCGATTGCTATCCATCATATACAATGCAATATTATATGTATAACTGCTAAAATTATGTAATTCGTTACGTCTTGCATCAATGCGCACTGAAGCAAGATCGGCTCCAAAGACTGGAGGAGTTGTATTGGTTACATTTTTACTTTTGGTTACTTTAGTAGGCGCATTTCCAAGACCAAGTCCTAGAAAGTTAAAAGAACCGTCGGTACCAAGATATTTGCTGCCACTAGGGTTTGTTCTCAATTGGCGAATAATAGCATCGTCATAGACTTTTAGTGGATCTTCTGGAGCATTAGGATTGATACTTTGCCCTGTTGTGCCTTGATCAACTTTTACTGGAGCAATTGTAATTCTCGGTCTGCCTTGTTCGTCATAGGTTATAGGAGTATTTCCCGTACCTATCACACCATCAGACATTGCTTGTTTTGTATTAAAATAAGTAATACCATCAACATCTTGGTAATTGTACACACTAAGATCATCAGTTTTTTGTCCGGCTTGAGAATCATCATACAGACTAAGATCTTGCGGTGCGGGATTATTCAACTTTTTGTAAGTTGGTTCTGGCATGTTAGATTCCTAATATTGATTCAATGTTTGCTTTTTTTGGAATATAAAATTTTAATCCTTGTCTAAAATCCCAAACTGGATCTTCGATTGCATTTGGGTTACGAGCTTGAAAAACCCACCAAAGGTTACTGTTGTTATACAAGTCGAATGCTAACAAATCAGGACGATACTCGTGTACTTTTGTAAGTTCATGTAACACATCATCTTGATAAGGCCTAATAAATCTCGGTATTAGAACATCCAAGTAATTTTCAAACATTTCTGTATCTGCATAAGGACTATCTGGTCTATATTGTACTGACATTAAACAAATCCTCCAGGTCCGCCGGGTTTGCCAATAAAATCACCTTTAGCAAATCCTTCTAGACTGAAATTCCTTACTTGTGATCTTGTATAGATCGGTAATAGGTTCATGTTAATCATCATCTGTGTTGGTACCATTGTTTTAGTGCTTGCATCTGGGCTACTCGCTAGTGGAACTTCAATATAATCAACGCTGTTTTCAAAATCATGTGCAAAACTACTTAATACCACAGGCACACTATTAAACTGAAAAGGACCGTAACCACTGAATCTTAACACCGGAGGCGGTGTGCCTCTTGTACCGTCTGTACCATAAAACATCTTAGTTGCAGTGCGCATAAAATGTAACACTGCTAATACATAACGTGCTTCGTCTGCAGTATTAGCAGTAAACATGCCATTTATTCCTATAAAATCAACACTGCTTTGGGCATAAGCATGCTGTGCATAATTGCTGTGTGTTGGTTGCAATGCACTGTAACTTGCACTATAGTTAATGTTTACATTTGGAGTATAAGGGAACATTATGCCATCTGTATCTAATAAAGGAGATAGCAGTTGATTGCTAGGGTCTTTGTAGAAAATACTACCGCTTCCAGGACTTAATCCAATTCTCACTCTTGTGTCGTTGTCTCTAAAAGTTGCAGTTGAAATATTATTGAAAACTTCTTCACCTAGAATGTTTACTCCTGCAAACTTTAAACCTGCTTGTAAAAGTCTGTTACCACTTGCACCCAGCACACTCTTCGCAGTTTTACTAACAATGTCGTTGCCCGGAAGTAGTTTATCCAGCCCGCCAGTAACAGTTCCGCTGATCTTTTTGCTAAATTTGCTACCTAAATCAAAAGCCATTTATCAAATCCTTGTTTTTTTACTTGATAAGTATATTTATAGGCTGTATAATATACGCATATAAAAGGAATCTCAACACATGATTAAACGGAGAAACTATCTCAACAATCGCGATTTGTTGAAAGAAATACATCTAAGTAAAAACACATACAGTAGTTTTGTTAGTGACGGAGATGATAGATATGACATCATCTTACCAAACGTAGATAAAATCAATATTAGAACTATTGCACAAGCAAAACGTAATCAAGCAGATCGTATACAAAAACAAAACTACGAACTAGCAAGAGAGCGCGGAGAAAAAGTAAAACAAGCAGACTTTGCGATGGATTGGAAAAAAATTCATAAAACAGAGATAGTGTTTCGTGTTATGACACATGATCATATTCCTCTGCACCCAGGACGTAAAAAAAATCCAAAGACTGTAGCAGATCATCATGTACAGTGTAACTTTCCGCCATTCCAGCATTACAGATACAACGACCAAGATGAATTAATTTGTGTTGGTAAGAGTCATTGGGACGGTGGACTAGAAAATGGAAACTTTAGTAAAAGTCATGGAAAGACTACAAACAAACTTGCTCGCATGTATATGAAATTGTGCGAACGTTACGGTACTCGCAGTAATTGGCGCGGATACACATACAACGACGAAATGAGAGCTCAAGCACTGTTGCAACTTACACAGATTGGTCTACAGTTTGATGAAAGCAAAAGTGAAAATCCATTTGCATACTACACTGCGGCAATCACAAACAGTTTTACTCGTGTACTTAACTTGGAAAAGAAGAATCAATCAATCAGAGACGATATACTAGAACATGCTGGATTGAACCCAAGTTATACTAGGCAAACCGAAAATGAAATTCAAATGCAAAAAGAATGGCCGGATACTAAAACTACTTCTTGACAACAACTGCATGGATACACTATAATTATATAATGAGTTTGTTCAAACGGGCCGCCGTATTCACGGATATTCACTTTGGCAACAAAAGTAATAGCCAAACGTTTAATCGCGACTGCCTTGACTTTGTAACATGGTTTTGTAACGAAGCAAAGAGACAGGGCGCAGAGACTTGCATCTTTATGGGCGATTGGCATCATCAACGTGCAAGTATCAATGTTGCTACGCTAAATTACAGCATACAAGCACTGGAACTGTTAAACACAACATTCGATACTGTGCATTTTATACCAGGCAATCATGACGAATACTATCGCGACAAACGTGACTATAACAGCATTGCGTTTATTAAAAAGTTTGAAAATATACAGTTCTACAATGACATCACAACTGTAGATGGTGTTGCATTTATTCCTTGGCTAGTTGGTGAAGAACACAAACAAATGCGTAAAGTTACTGCTGACTATGTTATAGGACACTTTGAACTTCCGCACTTTTACATGAATGCTATGGTACAAATGCCCGATCACGGCGAATTAAACGCCGGGGACTTTGGTCGTTGCGGCACTGTGTTTACAGGACATTTTCACAAACGACAAGAAAAGGAAAACGTTGTATACACAGGCAACGCTTTTCCTCACAACTACAGTGATGCTTGGGATGATGACAGAGGCATGATGTTACTGGATTGGGATGGCACTAGAGAATACATTGCCTGGCCAGAGCAACCTAAGTATCGTATGCTAAAGATCAGTCAATTGCTAGAAGGTCCTGAAAAATATTTAGGTCCTAAAACTTATGCTCGCGTAAACTTAGATGTAGACATCAGTTACGAAGAAGCAAACTTTATTAAAGAAACTTTTATGGATGAGTATCAACTCAGAGAAATGAGTTTGATCCCAGTAAAGGTTGAAGACATGGACATGCAAATCTCAGGTGAGATCAACTTTGAGAGTGTGGACACTATTGTTACCAGTCAACTGCAACAGATCGACAGCCAACAATACGACACTAACCTAATGTTAGACATTTACAGAAACTTATAGTATAATAAAAACATGTTCAAATTAGATACACTTACAGTAAAAAACTTTATGAGCGTGGGCAATACCACACAAGCCATTGACTTTAACCGCAATGATCTTACACTTGTGCTAGGAGAAAACTTAGACACAGGCGGAGGAGATGCTGGTAGTAGAAATGGCACTGGCAAGACAACTATTATCAATGCGCTAAGTTATGCACTGTATGGTAACGCACTTACAAACATTCGCAAGGATAACTTGATCAACAAGACCAATAGTAAAAACATGTTGGTCACAGTTGAATTTGAAAAGGATGGATTAGCATATCGTATTGAACGTGGACGCAAACCTAATGTACTAAAGTTCTACATCAACAACAACGAACAAGAAACAGACGACAATGCACAAGGCGATAGCAGAGAAACACAAAAAGCCATTGAAGAACTGTTAGGTATGTCGCATGATATGTTTAAACATGTGCTTGCACTAAACACATACAGCGAGCCGTTTTTAAGCATGCGCACTAATGATCAACGTGCTATCATTGAACAATTGCTAGGTATTACTATTCTCAGCGAGAAAGCAGAAAATCTCAAAGAGATGGTGCGTGTAACTAAGAACAAGATTCAAGAAGAAGAGTTTCGTATCAAAGCAGTTGAAGATGCTAATGGCAAGATTGTAGAACAAGTTGAAGCACTCAAGCGCAGACAGCGTATGTGGCAAGATAAAAAAGATCAGGACATTGCTAATTTTAAAACAGCAATCAATGATCTCAGTCATGTTAACATTGATGCTGAACTTAGAGCGCACACTGAACTTGCAGACTGGAACACACTAAACAATGCACAAGTTCAACTACAAAAAGACATTGCTGCACTGCAGGCACAAGAAGGCAGAGCAGAGCGCGATGTTAAAAAAGCAAACAAGGCTCTAGTAGGCTGGCAAGATGGTGTGTGTCATAGTTGTAATCAAAGCATTACACACTTGGACAGTCACAAACAAGAGATTGAAAAAGCGGAGAAGGAACATGACGAAGCAAATAATTTCCTTACAGAACTACAGACAGCAATTGCAGAGCTCAAAACTCAGCAAGAAACAGTCCCGAGTAAACCACGAACTTTCTATGATAGCGCCACTGATGCACACAACCATCGTTCAAGCCTATCCACATTGGAGTCACAACTACAAAGTAAGCAAGATGAAAGTGACCCTTACACAGATCAAATAGCAGACATGGAAACTACTGCAGTGCAGGAAGTTACCTGGGATACAATCAACGAACTTACTCGTGTGCAGAATCACCAAGAGTTTTTACTTAAACTGCTAACTAACAAAGATAGTTTCATAAGAAAACGTATTATTGATCAGAACCTTGCATACTTAAATACAAGATTGGAAGGATACTTAGGTGCAGTTGGACTGCCACATACAGTGGTATTCCAGAATGATCTAACAGTAGAAATACAAGAATTAGGAAGAGATTTGGACTTTGACAATCTAAGCAGGGGTGAACGTAATAGACTTATACTAAGTCTTAGTTGGGCATTCCGCGATGTTTGGGAAAGTTTATATCAACCTATTAACCTGTTGTTTATCGACGAACTAGTAGACAGCGGAATGGATTCAGCAGGTGTAGAAAACGCCATGGGTGTACTAAAGCGCATGAGCAGAGAAAGAAACAAAAGTGTTTGGTTAGTAAGCCACAAAGATGAACTTATTGGACGTGTGAACAATGTCCTCAAAGTTATCAAAGAAAACGGGTTTACTAGTTACGACACGGACGTAGAACTAGTATAGGAGACATAAAATGTCACATGAACAAATTGTAGAACAATACGAAGCATACTTGAAAGAGCATGCAGCATTCGAAGAAAAAGGTGTTAAAGCCGCAGCAACTCGCGCTCGTAAAGCACTAGGCGAAATTGGTAAACTTAGCAAGGCACGCCGCGCTGAGATTCAGGAAAAGAAGAACAATATGTAAAAATACATATATACAAAGCACATGGAACTTTGGTATTACAATAACGAAATTGTTGAAGAACTACCTGAAGGTACCGTGGGCTTTGTATATTTGATTACAAATTTGACTAACAATAGAAAATACATTGGCAAAAAACTGGCACAATTTAAAAAGACTAAACCACCCCTCAAAGGCAGAAAAAACAAACGGCGCACCAAAGTAGAATCAGACTGGCGCGAATATTATGGCTCATCCGACGAACTATCAGCAGACGTTGCTGAACTAGGCCCACAAAGTTTCAAACGTGAAATACTGTTCTATTGCACTAGCAAAAGTGAACTAAGTTACGTTGAAGCGAGAGAACAATTCAATCACAAAGTATTAGAATCCGACGAATGGTACAACGGGCACATTAGAGTGAGAGTGCATGGTAAAGGTATTCTCAACAAAAAACAATTAAACGGCTAGATAGTGTTACAATAGAATTAATTTGGCGTTTACGGTCTACGCATTAAACCGTCGTTAACACAAGTAAAACCAACTTTAGGCACAAAAGATAGCGGCTCTGAGAAAAAGCAACCGCGACTGGACATGTATTGCTGTTATGATATATGTAAGGTTCCGAGACTATCAGTGAAGGCTGAAGTAGGGGGTCAACGGGTTTCCGCCTCCGAGCAGCAATGCAATCTTCTTATAACAGATGAGCGAGACACGCAGATGATGGCGTCTTTTTTCATGGCTTCGCCCGGCAACGGGTGAAGTATGAGTTCAACTTCGAGATGATAGCACTTCGCTTTGCTCATTAAGTTTTTAATAAAAAAGTGATTGAACGAAGTGAAAAGAACGAATGAGCTTTAGCTCATTCCTAAAGTATAAGTTGATTGTGTTTCTTGCTTAGTTCGACATTGTCTTCGATAACAGCGTTGAAGTATTTGTAATCATTGATAGGTGTATCTAATAATTCACTCATATTCACACCTCCACGCATATACCAAACTAACTTGGCCATTGAGCCTTTTATGTCGTCTATGCGCTTATCGTAATCCTTTAGTAGCCCCTCAATCTCAGGATTAGACAGTGTCAAGAGGCGGATACGAAAAAATTTGCTGGATCAAATGTAAATGGTGTTGTGTACTCATGCCCGCAACTGTCGCACTTTGTATGCACAGTTTTTTCTGGAATGCCTTCGTTGACTTGTTTGACTCTTTTTCTTAGTGCTTCGAAAAAAGTTCTTTCACTGTGTTTAACGAATTCGTTAATCTGATCTCTGTCAGAGACTTGTACACCTTCTGGTGTAACAATATGATTGATACTACTGGTAATATTTTGTACTGTGTAGTTTGTCATTCTCTTAAAAATTTCATTGAATCTCTGTCTTTTTTCTTCTTCGTTCATGTCAATGTCATTGATTACAACCATCATTCGCTGTTGTTCAAACATTTCTAAATTGTTTAAGTTCATTGCATAATAGTTACTTGGTTGCAGGTATATTTGCATGCCTTTGTAATCAAACGGCTGTTTGTATCCTGAGATATCTACTGACATTTCTAAAAAACGTCTAAGGTCAATTTCGTAATTGTCTTGGTTTTCACATTCAGGACAAGTGCTTGTATATTCCATTTGTTCGCCATAACTAGCAATTCGTATACCTATAAACACTGTGTCTATGTCTACACTAGGAATACTCCAAGCATTTTTTATACTTGGAATACAACTTTCAATCATATCAACCACTGCTTGACCGTTCATAAGGGCATCTGGTGTATTGACAGCAATTTCATCTTTGGTGCTCATTGGCATTACACCTAGTTCACCGTTGATAGGCATTGCAATACTGCCCTCTGCATACCAATCACCTCCGCTAGGAAGTTTTAAATAAATGCTGGGTGTGCGCATGTATTTTGCAAGTGGATTTTCTTTGTGTTGCATGTTTGCAAGTTGTTCAGTGTTCATCGAAAAACTTTCGGGTACATCGACCATGATTTTCTCCAGGTAAATACAGTATAAATATGATACTATGTGTATATTTATATACGCATATAATTGGAGATTTTTTCTTGCCCAGCATTGAAGTTCCTGGAATCGGGTACATAGACGCAAATGGTTTTGCTGAAGAACAGACCATGCAGCGTATTCTCGCGGCTATTCAAGGTCAAGACGGCGGCGCCGGCGGCGGTGCAGGGATGGGCACACTAGCGGCAGGTGCTAATAAAGCAGGTAGTTCGCTTAGAAGCCTTTCTAGTTCTGGCCTGCAAGCAAGCGGTTCATTGTCTGATGCAAGTAGTGCAATTAAATCAAGTGGTAATGAGATTAGAAAGGCACAGATTCGCTATTCAAGATCATTGAATGATATACAGGGTATCACTAGAGCAGCCGCAACCGGGCCTTTAGAAACCATTAATTCAATGTTTGGCGGTTTAAAAAATTATGTAACTGGCAGCGGCGGTTTATTAGATCAACTAGATGGTAACGTTACAAGTGCTATGGGTGCAGTTGTCAAAGGATTTTTAGATACTGCAGCGTTCATAGGCGGTGGTTTGTTCGGTGATTTAAATGAAATGGGAAAAGCGTTCAGAGAATCACAGCAAGCAGGTGCATTGCTAGGCGGAGATATGGTTGCATTTAGAACTGCAGCGGTTACTGCAGGACTAAGCATGACCGAATTTAACAGTATACTCAAAAGACAAGGCAATGATTTTGCTAGATTTGCTGGACAAACAAGAGTTGGAGCCTTAGAATTTATGGCACAAAATGCTGATCTTATTAACACACAAGGATCAGATTTGCTTAGATTGGGTTTAAATTTTGAAGACATGGGCAGTCGTACCGCAGAATTTTTAGGTACTCTCACACTAGCAGGAGAAGGTATTGATAAATTTAGATACGATACCGGTAGTTTGAGCATGGCAATTAGACAACAGGTTGTACAGCAAAAAGCACTTGCGGCAATCAATGGTACTACACTAGAACAAGAACGTGATAAGCAGAGAGCTGCAAGACAAGACATGGTTCTGCAGGCTAGTCTTAACGGACTAAATGCTAAAAACAAAGATGAAATCAATAATCTTGTGGCTGCATATCCACAAATTGCCACAGCAATCAAAGAAATTGCTGTGTTTGGCAGTGTTACCACTGAAGCAGGTGCTATGCAGATGATGGCCAATCAAGGTTTGACTAATACACTCGAACCTCTAGTGAGATCATTAGGACTTGCAGGCGATAACATGCAGTATGTAGGTAATGCTACATTACAAGCACAGCGTCTAGTAGATCAAAATCGCGCAGCAATTGCGGCTGATGTCGATATGCAATCACAGGTTGCTCAACTTGCTTTGGCTGGTGGACAAGGTAGATTTATTGGTGCTACCACTGAAAGTATCGAAAAAGGCTTTGAATATAATATGAAAGTGCTTGGAGATGTAGTTGAAAATGTATTAGGTGAACTCAATGATGATCTCACAAACTTTGGTACAGTAGCAGGCAATACAACTAAAACACTTAATAACATGGATTTGGCATTTAGATCACTTAGTTCAGATTTTGCAAGCACATTAATTGGATTGTATAACACAGATATTGCACCAGCATTATTACAAACTTTAGCAAACACAACAATTGGTGTAGCAAGAGGCACTCTTGATACTGCTCAAGGCGCGGCTAGAATTGCTGGTTTCGAGCCTACACCGGGTTCTGCAGCACTAGGACTCACAGGTAACCAAAATGCGCCAGTAAATGCAGATGCTGCGTTTGCAGGCTTAGACAGAATACAAGCCGGTGGGGTATTAGATTATTTCACAGGCGGTGGTGCTACTAGTTTAAAAAATGATATTGCAGAGGCCATAGCAGGAATAAATTTCGGACCGATGGTAGAGTCGCAATATGAAAACACAGCTGCAATCAAAGAAGCAAGTTCCGCCAACGTAGCAGCACTCAATAAATTGAACACTTCGGTGCAGAATAACTAAAAACTATTAGGTAAATACACAATAAGGTGTTATAATAAATCATGAGCTGGAAAAAACATTTCTCACTAGTAAAATCGGACAGTCCTCTTACAAACGTAGGCGGCAAAAGCAGCAGTGACGGTACAAAATACAGTCACTATTCGAGTCACTTGCCTGAAGTATATAGTGGACATCCTAATCGTACAGAACGTTATGGACAATATGAAACCATGGATATTGACAGTGAGATCAATGCAGCACTGGATATCCTTGCTGAGTTTTGTACACAAACTAACGTAGAAAACGGCACAGGCTTTGATATTCACTTTCATGAAACACCAACTGAAAGTGAAATTGATATTATTAAAAAGCAGTTGACTAACTGGAACAACCTTAACGATTTAAATATGCGTTTGTTTAAAATGTTCCGCAACGTATTAAAGTACGGAGATCAAGTATTCATTAGAGACCCAGAAACATTCGAGTTGTATTGGACAGAAATGAACAAAGTTACTAAAATTATTGTTAACGAAAGTGACGGCAAAAAGCCGGAACAGTATGTTATCAAAGATATTAATCCTAACTTTGAAAACTTGACAGCCACAGCAAATACATACAGTGACCATGGAAATCAAGGCGACTTATATAAAAACAGAGGTTATATACAACCTAGTAGTTTGTATGATGGTTCAGGCGGTGCTACTGCACAGGGACGTTTTGATCGTGCGCTAAATGAAAAAGCGATTGAAGCACAACACATTGTTCATGCTAGTTTGACAGAAGGACTTGATCCTAATTGGCCCTTTGGTAACAGCATCTTAGAACAAGTGTTTAAGGTATACAAGCAAAAAGAACTGCTAGAAGATGCTATTATCATTTATCGTATCCAACGTGCTCCGGAACGCAGAGTATTCTACATTGATGTAGGTAACATGCCTAGTCATATGGCTATGAGTTTTGTTGAGCGTGTAAAAAATGAAATACACCAAAGACGTATACCTAGTAAAACAGGCGGCGGTGTAAACATAATGGATACAACCTATAATCCACTTAGTACAAATGAAGATTACTTCTTCCCACAAACAGCAGAAGGCAGAGGCAGTAAAGTTGACACACTGCCAGGCGGTACTAATCTAGGCGAAATAGATGATCTAAAATTCTTTACTAATAAACTATTCCGTGGATTGCGTATACCTAGTAGTTACTTGCCAACTGGATTTGAGGATAGTCCAGCGGCATATAATGATGGTCGTGTTGGTACAGCAATGATCCAAGAAAAGCGTTTTAATGAATATTGCATGAGACTTCAGCGTCTTGTTTGTCAAACTTTTGACAGAGAGTTTAAAATGTTTTTGAAGTGGCGAGGTGTTGAAATTGATAACAGTACATTTAGCCTGCGTTTTAACGAACCACAAAACTTTGCTAGTTACCGCGAAACTGAAATGGATGCTGCTAGAATCAATACATTCCAAGCACTGGAAGGATATCCATATATGAGCAAGCGTTTCCTTATGCAGCGTTACTTAGGCATGACAGAAGAAGAAATGTCTGAAAACAACAAACTATGGCGTGAAGAAAATGCAGATATTAGTGTTGAAAGTGAACTACCTAGCATGCGCAGTGTTGGTGTTACTACAGGCGGCATACAAGCAGACATAGATGCATTTGAACCTGCCGCAGAACCTGCTGTGGCTGAAGATCCAGCCGCAGGTGGCGGTGAAGAAGGCGGCGCTGGTGAAGCAGGTGCAACTGGTGACGCAAGTCCAGTAGGATCCACACCTCCAGCAGGAACGGAAGCCTAATAAATACGCTGTAGGAGATACTATGGCGTTCCGTAAACTATTTTTCAAAAGAGTACAAGGCATTCGCGACAATTACTTGTTGCAAGAAGGTGATATTGCGCTCGACGAAGATGATTTTCAGTTATATCGTGGAGATGGAAGCACTATAGGCGGTGTTGTAATCGCAGGCGCTACTAGTGCGGTTCAGGTGTCTACTGGTAATGGCACAGATATAAGCATTACAGGCGGCGAAAGCACAGCAACAGGCAGTACAGGCGGTAATACAGTTATTACTGGTGGTATAGGTGTTGCCACAGGCGGTAATGTTAACATTAATGGTGGCAACGGAAGCACTGATGGTAACATTAACATTGGTACTGAAAATACTACACTTATTACAATAGGCACCAGCGGAAACAACATTGACTTTCCTGCTACTACTACAATCGACTTTACAGGTGCAACTGTAACTGGACTTGGTGTAAGTGGAATTGCTAATGATATTCTAAATGATACAACACCTCAACTAGGTGGCAACTTAGATCTCAACAATTTTGATATTACGGGTACTGGTGATATTAACATTACTGGTGCAGTAACGGCTAGTGGCGGTGTTACACTATCAGGCACTACAGATGTTGACACTATTACAACTGACGGACTGACCATTACTGATAATAACGTATCAGCAAACAGAACAAATGATGATCTTATACTAAGTGCAAGTGGCACTGGTGATATTGTTATTAACGGTAATATGAAGTTTTATGATGATGACAAGTTAAAAATGGGTGACAATGATGACTTACAGATTTATCACCACAATAATGGAACTGGTATCATTCAGAATGCTGGTGCAGGTCAACTACAACTTCGTGCTAATACAATTAGACTTCTTAATTCGGCTACTGATGAAGACTTTGCTTTCTTTCGTGATGATGGAGCAGTTGAACTTTATTACAACAATGCCAAAACCTTTGAAACCACAGCAACTGGTGTAAAAGTTACTGGTAATCTAACGCTAGGCTCAACTACTGCAGTGTCTAGTGTTTTTGATGAAGATAACTTGGCTAGTGATAGTGCAACTGCTCTTGCCACACAACAAAGCATTAAAGCATATGTTGACGGGAGATTTACGCAAACTACTACAACAGTAAACACACTTGCAACAGATGGACTGACCCTTTCTGATAATAACGTATCAGCAAATAGATCAAATGATGATCTTATACTTTCATCTAGTGGCACAGGCAGTATCAATATAAACGGTACAGTAACAGGAACAGGTGTGCTAGATGAAGATGATATGTCTAGTAATAGCGCAAATCATCTTGCTACACAGCAAAGTATCAAAGCATATGTAGATTCACAAAGTGGTGGCGGAGGCAGTAGTCTACAAAGCAGAGCTACAAAAGCAGGCACAACTGGTAGTTTAGCAGATGCCGCACAAGCAGACTTAGACATCACAGGATTCAAAGCATACGCACTACTAACTATCTCAACAGACAGAGCGGCTCGTGTAAGATTGTATGTTAGTGCCGCAACAAGAACAGCAGATGCTTCAAGAGCAGAAGGTACCGATCCAACATCAGATGCAGGACTTATTGCAGAAGTTATCACAACAGGTGCACAAACAGTTATTATAAGCCCAGGTGCTTATGGATTCAACTTAGAAAGTAGTCCAACAACAACTATTCCTTGTAGAGTTACAAATAAAAGCGGTAGCACCTCCACAGTGCAGGTAACTCTAAACGTACTTCAACTGGAGGCATAACATGGAATTATTCCAAGTTACACTAAAACGTGGTGTAGACATTGACGCTTTCTACGAGGATATGGAAACACCAGGCGGTGCTATAACTATTCCAGATAGAAAAGTAGAGTGCGGCGATAGACGCCCAACTTCAAGAACCACAGGCTATATGCTTACCTTAGAAGAAGCAAAAGAAGTAAGTTATGACGATAGAGTAGAAGTGGTTGTTCCACAGAGTGTATTGGACAGACAGACAGTAGTCAAAGATGCTACATACACAGGTAGATTTACCAAAGCCACGAGTCCAACTGGCTCGGTGTATACAAACGCTGATGGTGCTACTAGAGTGACATTCACCAGTAATGATCACCACGCTTGGGGAATACTGAGACACATCGAAACTGACAACAGATCGGGTTGGGGTGCTGATGCCGGAAGTTCGGCTGATAGGCGTGTTGATACCAGTGTAACATATTCAGCAAGTGGCAAGAATGTAGATATCGTCATTGTAGAAAACGACACATTAAGCGATCACGCAGAATATTCAAGCAGATTAATAGACTACAATTGGGGACAACACTACAACACAATCGCAGGTGGTACAAACTACACCTACAGTCACGCAGATGCCCGTGATAACTTTAGTGCAGAAGATACCCATCCGACGGCAGTGGCTGCCTATGCGGCAGGTGAAAGATTTGGACTTGCTAATGATGCCAATGTATATCAGTTAGACCTAACCTACGAGAGAAGCAAATCAGGTGGCAACAGCACTAGCAGAGCGTTTGCTTACATTAGAGAATTCCACGCAAATAAATCTATCAACCCAGCAACAGGTAGAAAAAATCCTACCATTGTGAATGTGAGTTTGGGCACGGTCAATACTTATTCAGGTGCCAGTGTAGCACACTTCCAAGGCGTAACATTAGACAAAGGCAACGGCAGTACCTTCCTTACTGATGCTGAACTGTTAGCTCGTGGGGTGTACAAGAACGCTGGTAAATCGTGGACTAATTTTACCAGCAACACCAACTTTTCATTAAACAGTCCGACGCCTGATAGTGATCTAGTAGATGCCATAGCAGAAGGCGTTATTGTGGTCACTTCGGCTGGCAACAACAACAGATACACTGATGTGTCAGGTGGCGACAACTATGACAACTATATGGTTGCTGGCGCTGCATATGCGAACAGGAACTATTTCTTTAGTGGCTACTATCCATTCAGAGATTATTATATGCGTGGCAGCAACTTCTCATTCAACGGAGCAATAAACGTAGGTGCATTGAGTGACCGCATAGACCAAGGTAAAGCAGACTTCAGTGAATGGGGACCGGGCATAGATGTATATGCCGCAGGTGAGCGTGTAATGGGTGCAATGGAGAAAAGTGAAATTGCCTACGGTAATCCCTATTACGGACAGGAAAGCAATACACCAAAACATGATACAATGGGATCGCAAAACGGCACAAGTTATGCCTCACCTTTCGTAGCAGGTTTGCTGGCTTGTTTAGCAGAAGTATATCCTACACTTACACAAGCACAAGCAAGAACATATTTACAAAACAATGCTGTCACAGGATTGATGGCGGACACAGGGGACACTAGCACAGCCTGGTCGCCAACAGAAGTAAGTGGATCTACAGCCGCTTGGTTTGATGCTTCAGATACCAGTAGTTATACACTGAGTGGATCAAATGTGACTGCAGTCACAGACAAAAAAGGCAATGCCACAGTCACAGTAAACGGCACACCTAATGTATCTAACACACTTGATAGTAAGAATGTTTTTACATTTGTTCCAGATGAAGATTTTACAACTGACGAATTTGCTCAAGTTGACAGTTTAGGTAATCACTGGGCCATTGGACTGTTCCAGTGGAATTCCATCAACAACATTCGAGATTCGTTTTGGAGTGTAGAAAACAATACTGTATCGGCAAGTAGTAAAAGAGACTATAGTGTAAGTGCTAGTAACTCAAGTGCATTTGACGGTGAGTTGGATTTAGATGGATTGAGTTCAAGCAGGATATCGTCAACCATAGGAAACGCAGAGACTTTTGATTCAGGCATAGCACAAAACACTTGGGTTATCATATGTGCTATATTCAACAAAACAGGCAATCAGATTGCTGTAAGGGTAAATGGTTCCAACGCATTCACTCCTGTTAGTGACTACGACAATAGTCTAAGCACCAACTTAGATTTGCGATTCTTTAGAAACAGAGCCAACGTGAGAATGGGCGGTCAAATGGCAGAGTTTGTAAGTTTTGCTGCGATGCCAGGACTTGGCGGCACAGACGTGAGTGATGTAGAACGTATGGAAGGATACCTTGCTCACAAGTGGGCACAAGAAGGAAGTTTGCCTTCAGATCATCCATACAAAAGCAGTGCGCCAGCAACAGATGTTTTAACCACTGATACTTCTACAAGAGTTACACTTGACGGTAGCAACATTGATAGAATAACACTATGGAAGAATCACAGGCAAACATCAGGTAATATGGTGTTCAACACATACAACAAAGACGTAAATAGTCGTCCTACAAGTGGATTAATGTATCCTAGAGTTAGAACACGTAGGCGTGGATAGGATAAATAATTGCATGTTATTATTTGAATTAGAAGCACCGGCATTTACACAAGTATCAGCAAAAGTTGATATGTTTAGTAAAAATCCTGATATTCCTACACGAGAAGTAGG
>Ga0181380_1000048_pt1 | contig 45146 bp, 30 predicted proteins | sample 3SPOviralmetaG_FD_130116 | JGI IMG/M metagenome (GOLD analysis project Ga0181380, IMG submission 130116) | Marine viral communities from the oligotrophic San Pedro Time Series (SPOT) site, San Pedro Channel, CA, USA - 3 SPOT_SRF_2009-08-19 | ecosystem: Environmental > Aquatic > Marine > Strait... | reverse complement strand
TAAACAATCATGCATACTTTACACCAGTAGATAAGCCTAACCAAACACACCCGGAGTATACAACTTATGATATAAGCTGTAACGAAGATTTTGCATTGCATGCTAAGTACCATGATTGGGAGCGCATCTTTGAATTCTTTAGAACTCACCCGGTTGCTATGGCTAGCTTTGCTACCAAGTATGTTAATGATAAACTACTGACATTTGATCCGCAAGGTAAAGTGCGTATTAGATTTAGTCTAATGCCGCAAAAAATGTCAGACATACACGAGCCCAACACATCAAAGATATATGATAGGATAAATGCTATCAATAGATTTGTAGATGCAGGCTATGATGTACATGTCAACTTTAGTCCTGTCATAGTATATGACGGATGGCTAGATGACTACGCTCAACTATTCAAGGACCTAGATGATGTTGTGTTACATAAAGATAAAGTGCTAGCGGAAGTTATCTTCCTTACACATAACTTTAAGAAACACAAAGTCAACTTACAGAGGCACCCAAATGCTGAAGTAACGCTGTGGACACCGGATATACAAGAGATTAAGAAGTCACAATATGGTGGCGAGAACCTGAGATATAAACTTAAATTCAAGGGTAAGTTTATACAGCAGTTTAAAGAATTGCACGGGAGTATTATTCCTTGGAACACTATTAGATATATATTTTAATTATGGAACTACCAAAAACTGTGGTAAAGGCGAGCCGTAAATCGCCTAAGAACATGATAATCTATGGTCCACCTAAGATAGGTAAGACTACAGTATTATCACAATTGAAAGACTGTTTGATTATTGACTTGGAGGATGGCTCCGATATGGTTGACGCCCTAAAAGTTAAAGTTAACAGTTTGAAAGAACTTGGAGATGTTGGTAAAGCAATCATCAAAGAGGGAAGACCGTACAAATACATTGCTATTGACACTATCTCAAAGCTTGAGGAATGGTGTGAAGCTGATGCAAAGGTATTGTACATGCAGACTCCTATGGGTAAAAGCTTTGAGCAGAAGAACCCTGGCGCGTCAGTACTATCATTGCCTAACGGCGCTGGCTACTTATACTTACGTATAGCCTACAAGAAATGGATAGACAGACTGAACAAACTAGCGGATCACATAATCTTAGTTGGTCACCTAAAGGACAAGATGCTTGAGAAGAAAGGCAAAGAGGTTGCTGTAAAGGACCTTGACTTGACTGGTAAGATCAAGCAGATTACTTGTGCTAACGCTGATGCTGTTGGTTATATTTACAGAGAAGATGATACCACTATGGTTTCATTTAATTCTTTGGATGATATTACTGCCGGTTCACGTTGTCACCACTTAAAGGGAGAGACCATGCCCTTAGACTGGTCTAAAATATTTATTGATTAACCGCTTAATATTTAAACAAATGATTGAAGCACGCACAAACAACCCTGGCGAGGACACGCAGAAAAACCAAACACCAGAAACTATAACCGTGACTATGATTCTAGAAGATCTAGATAATGGTATTGATCGTAATGGTATCAAAGACAAGTATGGCTTACAGAGTTGGGAAGTAAAACAAATGTTTGAACACCCAACATTGAAAGGCAAGAAAGCAAGGAAGGTAAGAAAACTTTCTTTCAACTTTGTAGATGATACTACACCAGATCCTAACCAGACTAGTATTGATGTAGAAGCTCCAGATGTAGATGTACATACGGAAGCGTCTATGATTGTAGAGGCTACTCCTGAGCTAAGTCATCTTAATGACTTTGAACAAGAGGATGACACGGACAGTTTTGATTATTAATTATTAAATTTATTATTTATGGCTATTAAAAGCAATGACAGTAATGTCGAAGTAGCAGGTGGAGGAGTAAAACTATACTCTGGCCTTGCAAATTTTAATGTAATTGCAGTTAACCCTACTATGGCGGAACTGCATGAACTAGGAATCATGGTAAAACAAGATCCTAACTATTATGTAGAACTTAGCGGTATTGAATACTTTAAGCTTACATTCTGGATTAAGAATGATGACCTTACTACAAGGTTTGACATCTTGATGAATGGTAATGAGCGTGTATCTCAGTCTGGTAAGCACCAATGGCTAAATGCTGTGGGTCAGTCTACATGGTCAGAGGGTGAACCTGAGTACGATTGGTACAAGAAAGAAGGTTTACGTAAAGCCTTAGTTGGCGAAGAAACTCTTATCAACTTTGTTAAGCAGTGGGCTAACGTTGCTAATGGTGACGAAGTTTACTTTGATAGTATAGCAAAAATTGTTAAAGGCGATGTAGCTGAAGTTAAGGCTTTGGTTGGATTACTAGCAAGCAATCAAGTTAGACTATTGATCGGCGTTAAAGATGGTAAGTATCAAACTGTGTACACAAAAGTATTTGGCCGTGTAAAGCCACAGCGTGATGACATCTTTGCTAAGAATCTTAACGACGAGTACGGCTCGTTCAATGCTGAATTTGACACTACTTTAGGGTGGGGTTTATTTAGTCCTGAACTAGCAGTAGTAGCTCCAGATAAGGAAGATGCCACGGTATCAGAAGAAGACGACTGGGTGTAACCTTGTAGTCTTTTGGCCAAGTTAAATATGGGGAGTGTAAAAGCTCCCCATTTTTTATATAAATTAGCAAACTTATGATTAAGAGCAGAAACAGTGAAATTCACCTATCGAAAGAGATGGTGCTGAGCAGGATAACAGAGATAGATATATTCTCATATTACTGCAGTCCTTTCCAGGATCTTGGCGTACCGTTTTGTAGTGATCTGCGTGAAGACAATAGTCCATCTGTGTCTATTGTACTTTGGAAAGGCAGGTTATTATACAAAGACTTTGGTCACCCTGAGCATACCTTTGACTGTTTCTCATATGTATCTTGTAAGTATAATTGTAATTTCTTTGAAGCCTTGCGCATCATTGATAATGATTTTAGATTGGGACTAGCTCACATAAATAGTGCGGCAGAGTTTACAAAAGGTTATATGGCATTTAGATCTTCTAAAGTTGTAAAGCCTAAACCTGTTGTTATTATTAGAAAGAGAGCTAGGGCTTGGATGAACAAAGACGCAGAGTTTTGGTCAAAGTATTTGATTAGTAAAAAAACTTTATGTACTTTTGGAGTTCGCCCTATCACACACTATTGGATTAACACTAATAGATTTAGTTGTGACTTAAGCTATGCTTATAAAATGGGAACTAAATTTAAAATCTATTCACCTTATGATGAAATTAAATGGATTAGTAACACTACTAAGCAACATATACAAGGATATAATCAATTACCTAAAGAAGGAGATCTCTGTATTATTACATCAAGTCTCAAAGATGTTATGTGCTTGTTCGAAATGGGTATCCCCGCAATCGCCTTGCAATCAGAAATGCAAATGCCCGAAGCCAAGACGATCAAAGAGCTCCAAGAAAGGTTCAAAAAAGTAGTACTATTCTATGATAATGATTTTACAAATCCTGGTAACCCTGGTCAGACTATGGCTGCTAAGATCTGTAAAAAGTATTATCCTATGAGTAATATATATTTACCAGAGGATTATGAATGTAAAGATTTATCAGACTACATAGCTAAATTTGGCAGAACAGAGGGATTGAAAACAATTATACAATTACAAATATGAGTAACAGAGAAGTAGGAAATTTTAGATATAAAACCAATAAAGAAGTTAGACGTAAGATAGATAGAATTCTACATGATACTGTAATTATGTTTGCCAACCTAGGTACTGGTACGCCATTAGACGTAGGTAGTAAAGAAGAGGCAAAGAGATTAGAAGTAGACATGCTAGATAAAATTAAAGATATTGACGAAGACTTTTACCACGACAGGCTTAAGATACAACGCAGTGAAGAGAAGAACGAAACAAACCAAGAACAAGAAAGTTAGGAACGCCGTTTCTAAAGTATATAAAGGAATCAAGTTTAGATCTAAGCTTGAGTTATTTACGTACAAGAAATTAGAAGAGGCAGGAATAAAATCTTTATATGAAAAGAAGAAGTATGTTCTTATGGAAGGGTTTCGCTTTGAACAAGAGAGTATCGAGCCAAGTAACAAGAAAGCTACAAAAGGAGAGTATATAAATAATGCTGACAAGGTCAGAGATATTACGTATACACCAGATTTTGTAGACCCTAATGGTAAATGGATTATAGAAGTCAAAGGCTTTGCTAACGACGTCTTTCCTTTAAAATGGAAACTGTTTAAAAATCACCTACAACAGACAGGCAACCCGCCTGTATTATACCTACCTAAGAATCAAGGTCAGGTAATCAAAACAATCGAACTAATTAAACAACTTTAATTTATGGAATACACAGAAGAATTGCTCCTCCGTCTGGATGGGCTTGGGATTACTATGTCTAGTGGTCCCGTGGACACTCTTCGTCAGCTAGATCAGCTGTACGAAAGTACAAGGTACAATACATTTGGATACCTTGAGGACTTGGAAAAGTTTGATAGAATCTTTGAGCCTGTATACGGCTTAGAGTTCTTTATACTAGTTAGAGATGTGCGCAGGCAATTTAAAAGAGAGCTTGAGTTTTATGAGCTAGCAGTAGATTTAAGAGAAATACACGAACAAACTAAAATTAATAAACATGAGTATAAAAACGATTGACAAACAGATCAAGGGATCTGAAGGTCTAGCAAAGAAGATTAACAAAGGCGCAGAGAAGATGGTCTTTGACATCTTACAATCAACACAGTATTCTACACCTATCCCGTCTACCGTACGTGAGTTGGCTACCAATGGTGCAGATGCACAGCGTGAGAAGGAGATGGCTATAGAAATACTAACTGGTAAAGCTAATGTAGAAGACTATTATATTGAGCGCCACGGCGAACAGTACAGTGATAGTAACTTTGATATTAGCTATTACAGCCTGGATCATTTAGATGCAGAGAACAACGACGTACTAATTACATACAAAGAGAACGAAGGAACGGGCTATTGTGATGTAGTTAGTATCACTGACCATGGTATTGGTATTGGTGAGCGTCGTCTTGAGGGTGTACTTGAGCTTGGTTATTCAACTAAGCGTAATACAGCTGAGAACTTTGGCGCATTTGGCCTTGGGGCTAAGGTTGCATTGTCTACCGGTGTAGATTTCTATACTATAGAGACTGTACATAATGGTAAGAGGTTCAAAATGAACTGTTACAATTACAAGACAGACTTTATTATACCTGCGTTTAACCCAGCAGCGGGCCAAGCTAATCCACATGTTGTACTTAGCGATGGAACGAAAGTGCACTATGTACCTACTGATGCTATGAATGGTACTACAGTATCATTTGGTGTAAAGAAGCATCACAGGCGTGACTACCGTGAGGCAGTTGAAGAGCAGTTGATGTATATGCCTAACATCAGGTTTATACGTATTGCAGAGGATGATTATAAAAGGGAAGAGAGCATTCACCCGAATGTGATGCACAACTCTGACAACTTAATTATCTCAGATACATATTTGTTTAGTAAACCGCACATTGTATTGACTAAGGATGTAGGCGCGCCAACCGGTGTTAACTATGGCTTTGTTGATTTCCGTGAGTTGGAGATGCAACAGATGTGGGGACCAATTGCTTTTAAATGTCCTGCAAGACAGGTAATCAATGACCCAGAAACTGGTGAAGAGATTGTATTGCAAGAGGGTGTAGATGTTACGCCGTCACGTGAGAAAGTGATATGGAATGAGAACACTAAAGCATACATCAAGTCTGTTATCATAGCAGCGGCTGACGAAGCTACTGATATTGTACAAGACGAGCTTAAGCAAACAGACTTTGTGGCCTGGCTACTAGCTTGCAAGCAAGTCTTAACTAAAGCTGATAGCGGCAGTGTACTAGGTAGACTATCTAACATCATTGATCAGGAGGCGCTCAAGCCTAAGTTTGGACCAGACCCAAGACTTAAGAATGAATCTGTAAAGAATCTATTCGCAGGTATGAAGGTTGAGGTTATAACTAAAGTTAGAGACTATAAAAACGGTGAAGATATTATTGATAGAAGTGCTATTGAGAACTACAGCCAATTGAGAGATAATAATATCTTTATAATGGGCGAAGAGAATCATAGCAAGTACAAAGATATGTATCTTATACACGAGTGTAATGGTCCTATTATTTGTATTAAGTCTGCAGAGTTTAGCTCTGGCCTTACCCTTGACTCTGCTGAGAACAAGAAAAGACATGCTAAGCGTATAGCTAAACGTGCTAGAGTTCTTGAGCTAATTACTGAGTCTACTCATAGTCGTAACTACGATGACATAGAGGTAGCTGAAGATTGGCTAGAAGAATACAAGGATGAGATTGCTAAAGCTAAGGAGATTGCACAGTTTGAGAACATTACACCAGCTGAACGTCGTAAGATAGAAGAGCGTATGGTTGCATACACTTTTAGATACAACGAAAAACACTGGCATAGTTCAGGTAGTGATAATCGCTATATCAGAGATAAGATTGAGCCAAAGGTAAAAGATCTTATGCAGACTCAGCGTACTACCTATTATGGTACTGCAGCTGATGATGAGAAACTGATGGTAGCTTGCGGCATGATACATCCTTTTGCTCCTAGAATTCGTCAAGTGTACAAAGATATGCCTGGGTGGAGAACTCAAGGTGAGGACGATAGACTGTTTTTCTTTGATACTCCAGCTGTTAGACTTGGTAATGGTGAGTTTACAAAACCAACTACTACAACTAATGATAAAGGTGAGGTATATCACAATACTAATTTTGATTGGGATACGCCGCAGATTATCAGAGTATCACAGAGCAATGTTAAACACATTACTATGAACTCTAATGTTAAGCACATTGATGAATTCTTTTTACAACTAACACCTAACGGAGGCTACACTATGGATGAACATGCAATTAAGTGGTACACTGCAGATAAAATGAAGAGTATCACAGGTAAGACGTATTTATATTGTCTTAAGGACATTAATCTAGACTTGTTTAAAAAGTATGAGGCTGTATACAATGCAGCTGATGTAGATGTAAGAACAAGTCAGTGGATGAAAGATACTGATATATTTCCTATGGTCGAAAAGATTGTGGAAATGCATAACTTCTGCAAAGATAACGATGACGCCGCTGCTATACAGCAGAAGAGTCGTGAGTTATTTGTGCTAGACATACCAGAAGCTATTGGTCAAGACCAAGAGTTGATGGATAAGTTTGATGAACTTCAAGAGTGGTCTGAGGGTGTGCATACACTATTGGATTGCATTGAAGAAATATCATTCTTTCCTACCAGAGATGAAAATTTAGATCAAGACCTTATCAAAGAAATCAAGATTTACCTAGACGCTAAAGGCAGGCTAGACTGGTGATAATCAACAAGTTACAGGGGTGAAATATCCCCTGTTTTACTTGTATAATAGAAATTTTTATAGTATTTTTAACCCTAATTAATTAATTAAATCATGATTACAATTAATGTTATTGAGAACCAAATATCTGGTTCGTACGGCGACAAGCCGTTTAGTGTCAACTACTCCGAGGACACTTATAGAAAAATGATGGAGTTATCTGACAGACAACAGTCTGTTACAACTATGGACGAGTACAATGCACTCATGGAAGAGTTTGCTAAGCTTACTGTCCAAGACTACAAAACAACTGTAGAAACTGAGTGCGAATGGATTCACGTTAACGAAGGCACCGGTGAGTTCTTCTTAAAGCACAATGGTGTAGTATCTAGTATACCTATGCCTCAAGCTTTGGTTGATCGTATCTTTGACTCACTAGATAAAGAGGTAGATTTTATGCCTCTTGTTAAGATGTGGGTAAGATTCTTACGTAATCCTATTCTTCGTCAGAAGATGCACGATTGTAACTGTGAGAGAGGTGAGAAGTTCACTGAAAAGTTCTTTAACTTTGTTAACTTACAGTATGTACATCCTAGACTCAAAGAAGAGTTGATAGAAGAGCACGGCTTAAGTGAAGAAGTTGCTGAGCGTAGGTCTACTATGTATCAGATGAAGATTACTCAAGAGGGCCTACTTAATGGCTACAAAGTATCTCAAGAGGTTCTGCATGCATATGACACAGAGACTGGCGAACAAGTTGATCGTTACAAGCGCACATTCAACCCTGATACAGGCGAGATTGAAGAAGGTGGATTACCTGAGCATGTAGAAGATAGATTGTTTGAACCAGCTATCATGGGTAATAGCGGTGATGCATTTTACTGTGAAGGTCCTAATGGTTATGCTAATCCAGGACACTTTATTAAAGTTGGTTGCACACACAGATTACCAGACTGGTCTTATGTAAATACAAACGACAATATGTCTTGTGTTAAGGGTTTACACTTTGGTGGTCTTAAGTACATTGCATACTACAGCGGTGAGATCCACAACATCTTTGTTGATCCTATGCATGTTGGTGCAGTGCCTGACGACGAGACTGGTGCAATCAGATGTTTGCAGTACTTTGTACATTCATCTCTGGCTGGTGTAAATGGTAGCATTTACCACAGTTCTACTTATGCAGCTAAGACTGATGCTGAGTGGGAAGAGATGCGCAAAGAAGCAGTCACATTCTACACAGAAACTATGGACAATTGTCAAGATGATATTACAGAGGTTAATTCTCTGTAATTGTTTGTGTATTTGTTTTCATGATGCGAGGAGGGGGACTAACGTTCCCCTTTTTGCGTCTTAACCTTATAAATTTATTAATATGAAAGTAGCACTTATAGATGCAGACAGCCTACTGTATTTTGAAATGGGTAAAGATACCCTAGAAGAGGCAATTGAAGGTTTAAACCAAAGAATACAACAAATACTAATAGAAACAGAAGCTGATAGCTACATAGGATACTTAACACGCGGCAAGTGTTTTAGGTATAACATTGCAAAATCTAAACCATACAAATACAATAGAAAACACGGAAGTAAACCACCAATATATTACGCACTTGATGCATACATTCAACAGAGTCCTTGGAATTTTAGATCCTTTAGTGGTCTAGAAGCTGATGATCTTGTAGGACTAGCACGGTCAGTAAATCCTAACAGTGTAATTTGCAGTCCTGATAAGGATGTACTATGTCAATTGCCTGGTAAACATTATAACTATCAAAAAGCACATTTTCATGAAACTACAGAAGAAGAGGCAACTGCTTTCCTATGGAAGCAAGTTCTTATGGGCGATAGCACTGACGGCATCCCTGGTATTCCTGGATTGGGCCCTAAAACTGCTGATGCAATTATTGATAATATGCCCAGCGTATTGTCATATCATCAAGTAGTACTAAGTCAATACTTGGCTAAGTTTAAACTAGATGAGGGTGTAGCCAGATTTGCTGAAACGTTTAAGCTAGTAAGAATGCATACTGACATAGACATAGCGGCTATGGAGGTAGGTGAACTACCTGAAACTCTTTTTATTGCAGAACCTTTTGAAGTCCAGGAGGAAAGCGCATGGGAGTAAAGAGTAAAGAACAGTTTTTAATAGCAAAAGACTCTCGTAGTTTTACTATTGTAGGCAATGTGTCAGATACAGTTCCTGTAGTTCTAGGCGGCGAGATTATATGTCTGCAGCTTAAAGATAGAAATATCACACTGCATGAAAATGTTGAAGTAAACAAAAAGCCTTATAAAGTAAACAAGATACAGTCAGAGGTGGTGAATGGTAAGTTGTTGTATAATTGTAATACAGCTAGGCTTACCAAGTCATCTCTCTTTTTACTGCCTATGCTAGGTGGTACTAGAAGATTGTATATGTGGGATAAGCTATTTGTTAATGCATTTATTAACTCTGACCAGCATCAAGATTCTATTTGTCTTTTGTATAGGTTTTCAGGCGATACTATCTTTCTAAAGTTTGAGCAGGCTCTTAAGAAGTTTAGAACTTTTAAGGATACGTATGACCCATCACCATACTTTGTCATGTTTGTATTTGATGTACCTACCAATTACAAAAAGCAATTTAATTTGTTTGTTGATGGTAAGTACTCTAAGTTTAGCCCTGAGTATAAGAGTAAGATTATGGAGTTCCATGGTTTTAATATACACGGGGAGATGGCGCAGATCTTGTTTCAAGATGAGAAGCGCAGGCTTAGATTACAAGAAGAACTTGATGCAGAAATTGAACCTGGTTCAGAGTTACTAAGCATTATTGATATAGAAGAAGAAACGTTTAATCCAAAAATTTATATATGAGTGGAATAAAGAATCAAGTGGGGGATTGGTATCCCCTGCTTGAACCAATAGTTACATCTGATTATTTCAAGAAAGTTATAACTCAGGTACAGAAGTGTAAGGCTGAAGGTAAGAAGGTATATCCGGATACTAAGTCTACATTTAGAGCATTTAACCTTTGTCAACTACAGGACCTTAAAGTAGTTATACTTGGACAAGATCCATACCATGATGGCCGCGCCACAGGTTTGGCTTTTGCTAATGATAACGAAATTACAATGAGACCTAGTCCAAGTCTACAGTGGATTGTAAAATCTATTGAGCATGACTATGATACTATCTGTGTTGACTTTGACTGGAGCCTAGAGTCTTGGGCCCAACAAGGAGTGTTGTTACTTAACACTGCCTTGACCGTGGAAAAAGGTAAAGCCGGTTCACACACTGCGCTGTGGAATGATTTTACTAAGAAATTTATACACGAGCTTTCTACTAAGAAAGATAATATTATATTTGTACTATGGGGCAAAAACGCCCAAGCATATGAACAATACATTAAAGGACACAACAAAATTTTCAAAGCTCCTCACCCTGCAGCTGATGCTTATACAGGTGGTAAGGCTGGTTTTTATACCAGTGGTAGCTTTAGGAGCGTTAATGAATTTCTTGATGTTCCTATTAAATGGAATTCTTATTGTGGTGAGCCTTTGCCTCGCGAGCGTAATACAGCTCCTTTTTAAATTTACAAAGCATGTCTAAGTTTAAATGTAAGTGCGGCGAGTTCTATGTAGCTCGTACTACCATCAAAGTAATAAACAACGAAGTAGTTTACCCTGAAGCTTATTGTGAAAAGTGTAAGACTCAAGGCGTTCCTGTTAGGGAAGGCGGAGGTTTTGGCGGGATCATTAAGAAGAAGGGGGGAACTGTTTCAAAAAAATTTTAATATGAAACAATACGTAAGAATAATTAAAGAGTGCGGGTCTCGTGGTAAGCTAGGCCATATTTACGAAGTAATAGAAAAGAATCCAGTAGATGGGTTTAGACTAGTTATGCCTGGCAAGACTACTTATACTTTCTATTACCCAGTTAACTGTTGTGAAGCAGTAGATCCTGGAGCATGCACTGTTCCAACTGAAGAATCTGTGAAGTTTGACTCTGCAAAATGGTCAGAAAGTGTACAATCTTTAGAAAGCGCTTATACGCAAGAAAAAAGCAGATGGCAAGTCCCTGAGAATGCAGATTTTGCATGGCACCTTGATAAAGTGGCCAAATCCGTTACTGATTTATTGAAGGAAAAGAACGCTGCATATGGAAATAGCGCGTTAAACCCTGCAAATATATTTAGTAAGCTTGATGCTATAGAATCTTTACTTGTCCGTATGGATGACAAGGTTATGCGTATCAAGAATCGTGGTATCAATGATGAAACAGAGGATACCGTTACAGATCTTATTGGCTATCTATTCTTATTGAAGATGGCTATGGAACGTAAGAAGTAATTATTTATAAGTTCCAGACAAGAAGTACTTAGCCGCGTCCTCAGGGGAACCTGATTTATTCAGTCCTCTAAGGAGTGGCATTAAGTCTTCAAAATTCTTTTTTATCTTTCTATCTCCCTTGTTGTAACGTCCTGTATCTCTCTGGTAGAATATTTCTTTTTCATCTACTGGGAACCCCACGTTATACATACCTTCTAAACTTATCTGCTCTATGATCCCTTGGATCTTTTCTATTTGTCTAGCAGTTGCTGTTGGAGATTTTAGAATTCTAAGAGCTTCCGCTGTACCATAGAATGGTAGCCATTGTTGCACCTCAGCTCTATATCGTAATATTTGGTATAGTAAGAAATTACTAGCCCAAGTCTTCTCGTCGTCATCTAGATTAGTAAGTGCCCCTATTAGCACTCCTGCTACGGCAAGAGATGTTAAGTCAGTTACTGTACGTTTAACATTTTGTTTTTCCATATCAGTAAGTCTTCCATAAACTTCTTGCGGCATGTCTTTTTCTCTAATACTCTCTCTTAGCATATTCCAAAAAGATATATATGTACCTTGTGTTACTGTACCAAGTTCTTCATCTACGTGAATACTTGGCCCGTTCATACCGCCGTGTCCGTATCTCTTTCTTATACCTGGGTTCATCCAGCTGCGGAACAGCATAAACAACTTACCATACCATATTCTGTTTAGAGTTGGCCTGTCAAAACTTCCTTTAGTCTGGTTAGTTCTTCTAGATAATCCTTGTATTAGATTTATAAAGTCGTACCTATTAAAGTTTGCAACTCTTGGATCTACAGACATTCTCCCTTTATTATCTACTACTAACAAATCATATAGATTAGCAGGGTTACCGCTTTCATTCATGATTACGTTACCATCCTTGTCTTTTAATTTTCCCTCTAAGTTTTTCATTAGCGCTAGCATTCTAGTTGCTCCTACCTCGTGCTCAGCTGCTTGCTGTACTACTAATAAGTTACCAAGTTGTAATGCTTTACGCAATTTAGAACCTACTAATCTATTACCCTCTTGATCTGTAAACTCAGTAAGAGCATCAAATAGTTCTAATGCTTTACCTAGTTTTGTTTCAGGCATAAACTTTCCTGTATCAGATAGGCCTGCTCCTTCTAGCCAGTATTGTGACTTAGCCCATCCTAAATCTTTTTTATTAAAAAACTGTCCCGCTGCAGCCTCAGCGACTAACGCCATATTATCTATAAGACTTTGGTTAACACCTTGTAAAAAGTTAAATGATAAAGCATTCATCGCAGTAAATGCATTAATTGCATCTACACTCTTAGTTAAGGATATACCTTTTACATTTTGTTTTAATTGTATTTGACCAAACATTATAGTATCTATAAAGTCATTAACATGTTTTAATGTGTAAGACTCTCCAGGTTTTTTTGCCGGCAGGTTGTATCCTAATTTTTTAGCTACTTGACTTAAATGGGCTACACCAAAGCTGTCTAGCTCCATAGCATCTCTATTTGATATTATTTCTCTAAATAGCATTACATGCCCATATATTTCATTTTTTGCTTTAAAGTTATGAGCCATATCTCTAAACAAATAAAGGCTACTTGCTACATCTCTAGATACATCTTTTGCGTCTATAGGCTTAGTGTGATATACAGGAACTGATTTTTTTAACTCTCCTGTTTTTTCATTGTATATACCAAAAACTCTATCTGTTTCTACAACAGTAAATCCTTCAGATAACATGTCTTTACCTGCTGACATTATACCTTGTTCTTTTAGTCTGTCTAAATCTCTTTTACGAATAGATGGTAACAAGTATGAGAACTCATCCCAGGTATTTTTAGGCATACGCTTCTTACCTACTAGTTCGTGAGCTTCTTTAAAACTCTTCAGTGTAAAGTCATAGAACTTTTTTAGTCTTGGATCGTTTTGTATTTTTACATACTTTGGATTTTCATACTTAGATTGCTTTGGTTTAAGCAAATCTCCTTTAGGCTTACCTGTCTTTTCATTGTATACACGAGATAGTTTTTTCTCATTATCTACACGCTGAATTCTAGCAGCCTCTGCAGCTCCCGCTCTTCCAGCTTCGTTTGCCCTTTCTTCAATTCTTCTTTGTTTGTCTATAACGCTTTGATACTGATCTACAATCTTTTCCCATCCATCAATTGGTTCTGAATTTTCATTATCCCAGCTCTCTAGAGCTTTATTATATTCATTTCTAACTTTAGCATTAGAGCTACTGTCTTGCCATTTTACTAAATCTGATTTGTATTTAGCTTCACTTGCGTAGTCTTCTCTTTGAGGTTTATTATACTTTTTAGCAGTAGCTTTATAAAACTCTTGTTTGTTTTTCTCGTGTTTATCTTTCAGTGTAGGTTGAACTAGTGATAGTACTTTCATAGTATCTCTTTCTCCTTTAGAGTTACTAGTGATATAATCTACTTCTTCTACTATATCTTCGTATAGTTCTTCTACATTTTCCTCATTCTTTCCTTCTGCAAAGTCTTGATACGCTTCATTTAGATCTCCTTTAAAGTCACGAGTCATATCGTTCTTTTTAAAAGTAGCCTCTTTTACAGACTTAGTAAACAGCTGTATTGTTGATTCAGATGAATACATCAAAGGGTCAAAGTAATAAGAGAATGCGCTTTTATCTCTATGGTCATTTGTCATCTGTGTTATTAGTACTTCTCTACCTTCTAGTTTTCTATTCTTAAAACTTTCAACTGTCATTTTTTGAGCTCTAGCATTAAACTGCTGCTCAGTTATTTCTTTTTTAGCAAGTTTACTTTTTAGCTCTTTGTACTCATTAGCAAACATCGTACCTTTTTCAATCTCACTTTCAAAACTCTTCCAACGATTATGTTCTACTATGTTGTTTACTATCGCATCAATCTGTGGATCTATTGCTTCGTTGTGGTATCCTATCAATACGTCTGCCATAATAGGAATTATCTCCTGTTCAAACTGTTCGTTTAATATATCAGCTTGGTCTATAGTATCTTTAAGCATATCTAGCATAGCATCTAATCTGCCTACAGCTCCTAATGCTTTTTGATCTCTTACAACTTTTCTAAGACTTCTTAGAGTATCTACCGCATCTAATGCTTCTTTTATAGCATACATGTTATTTAGATTAACAAACGCTGCTTGTTCTTTTCTAGGCATCCCCATAATAGAATCAAACTCTAGAACTGCATTATCTATGGTATCTTTATTTGCAACTACAAACATGTAGAAATCATCTACTCTATTTATTTTTTTAACAGCTGCTTGTAGTTGTAGTAACCTGTTTTCTTTTTTATTTCTTTCTTCTTCTGGTAAGTTTTTTAAGTCTTCTATCTCAGACTCTATAATAACTTTTGCTTCTATTGCTAGCTTTTGAAGATCGTCGTGTGACTGAGCATTAGTCCTATATGTTTTAGGTAAAGGCTCTTGCTTTATTTCTTGTGTTAGCTTTTGACCAACATTATCTGGTGCTCTTTCTTTTAGTTTTTTATCAAGCTCATACTGATTACTATATGTTATATCTGCATTTCTATCTTTAACAGCATTAGCAAAGTTTAGTGTAAGACTGTTTACATCTATTTCGTAAACATTTGTATCTTGATTTGTAGCAGGGTCTTTTATAGTAGTTACAAGCGTAGACGTTAAGAGGCCCGGCAGTAAGCTTGGATCATCTATATATCTTAACTGCATCATATCTTCTTCAGTAGCATAGATACCAGATCTGCCCTGCATACTTCTTACAACACCGTTCTCTTTTAATATATCTATTACTTTGTCAACCTTTCTAGTACCCGGATTGGAGTTGTCAATGTAGTCAAACAATGCAGTTAGCATTGTATTCTCTTCTTTATTTACAAATATCTTACAAGCCATTATATTGTACAAGCTTTTGTTATTACAACCTGCCTAGGCAATGGTGCAGTAACTGTTATTTCTTTTATTTTTCTATCTACTACTGAGCTAGTTGTTGTTTCACCTGTCTTTTCTTTACGTAAAGAACTTTGATCTTCAACGTTGCCAATCTCATTTAGCTGTCCTTTTATTCCTTTCTGCTGCAGTTTAGCATAAGTATCTTCTCCTATTTTAACATATATTTCAGGACCATCTATGCCTGTGTTACTTATAAAGTAATCTGCTGTGACATTAGTAGCTTTATAATTATTATTTTTATCTCTAGCTACAGATGTAGGAGACACAGTTGGCAGTATTGACATACCTCCAGGACTGTGCGTTCCAAAGTTACGAATAAAATCGTGAACAAAATCAGTAAAGTATTCATTATTGTAGGATTGATTCTCAATACTAGAGAAGAACTGCACTGGTGACTCTTGCTGCGGATTTAACATGTTGGTAGTAAATGCTTCAGAAGGTATAAGGTCCATATAAGAACCTCTTCTCGGATGAAATCCAGAAGTCATGAGTTGATTAGCTACTAAGTCTTGTGCAAACTCTTTTATTTCAGTGTCTGAACTTTCTAACATTTCTCTAAACCCTTCTACTATCGCGTTTTTTTCTGCAGTGTTTAAAGAATATGTAGTGTTTACATCTATTGTAAATACTAAACTCTGCGTGTTGTTAGTATTGCCTGCTTGGAGTAGGTCAAAGAATATGTTATCCTGTATCTTACCACTTTTCTTTAAGCTGTATAATCTAGTAGCTATATTATCATTAGGGTTTTTGTATAACTTTTCAAACCTTTCCTTAGACATGTAGTCTTTTAAAGGATTGTTTACATCTTGATCTGCTATCATTTTTAAGAACAATGCTCTGTCTATAAACTTGTGAGTCTCAGCATTAAACTTAGTTTTTCCAGTTATAAATTTTAACTTCTCTTTAAATACAAAGAACGCTGCCCTGTTATTTATGAAGCCCGCTTGGTCTCCTGCTTTAATAGTTTCGTTTAGTATATTTCTATAAGCACTTTGTATTGGTGCGATTACTTCGTTGTATTCTGCTAGAGATAAGTCTTCATTTATAAATGATTCTATACCAGAGATTACTCCACTAGTTTTTAAAACTTCATTCTCTCTATCAATAAACTCTCTAACACCTGATATTTCATTCATATTGTCTAAGCCATCAGGGTTTAGAACTGTAAAAGCTCTACTTAATTCTCTTCCAGTTTTTACAAGAGCAGCAAAGTTGTTTAACATTTTGGATTGAACTTCATCACTCCTAGAATCTAACTCATCTAGTGTCATGTTTTGTACAGACGCACTTGGTTTTAGTTTATATTCTTTTCCTATTTCTTGTATAGATAAGAACAGCTGACTTGGATTGTAACCATTAGCTCTAGCATGCTGTATTGCTTTTATAATAGATGGTTGAGTTAGAAACTTAACTACATACTCTACAGGTACACCGGTTGTAAGCATTAGGCCTGCTACAGGTACTGTAAATATATTGTCGTTTATATCTATTTGTATAGGTTTACTAGCGGCGTCAACAGCTGCAGATAGGTAAAGCGATACAGATGAGTTTGCAAAGTTTTTACTATTTGTATTTGTAGAAAAGTCATAAGAGTATGTTTCTCCTATGTTTGTAAATTCTATTCCTTCTATTATTGGATATGTCTTAATTATCTGTCCTTTTAGATTGAATGTATCTAACACTTTAAGGCTTCCTCTGTTAGCAACATTGTGACCTGCTAGTATATTAGCCCATAGACCTATCAATGCATTACCAGCTTTGTTACGCATCTCCATTTCTATTTCATTTAATGGGTTATTGTAATCAACTGGTTTTGCTAAGCTTAACTCAGCTGCTAAGGTTTCTAACTGTTTACCATCTAAAGGATTGAATACTTCTTGTAGATATTTAGGATCTGTTAGAAGCTCTGTCATAGTATCAAATAACTCTTGGTCTCTTTTATTCCTAGTAGTCTCGTTAGATGTTGGCCTTTGCATTACCATCATTTTATCTACATCAAAGTCACTACCCATTTGTATAGTAATACCTCCAGGGACCATAATAGCTTTTTCATGAGACTCAGGTAAGAACTGTACTGTTTTTAATGGAAGCATAGAGTTTTTACCTTGATGCGGTATACGATAACCTATAACAAATAGCCTTGAATCTTTTGGATCTACATCTTCTATTTTTGTACCAGGTTCAAATCCTAAGTCACTAGCTCTCATTAACATTTCTGCATGCCACTTACCATCTTCCTCTACATACATCTTAAGTTCTTTTGTCTGTCCTTGGCTGTCTATGTATCCGCCGGGCTCTGCTACTTGAACTAGTTCTTTACCTTTTACTTTTTGTGTATATACGTTGTTGTTAAACATGCTAAAGAATATCTGCTCAAACTTTGCTTGATAGTTTGGGAATGCCAGCGGTATATCAAATCGCACATCTCCTTCTCCATTAGGCACTATATCTAATGCGCCTAAATAAGAGTCAGGTAGGTTTCTATCTTTTAATGTTCTTATTAGAGCACTTCTTAGTTTTTCTAAATACTTTCTTTTTGCTTTTAACCTTTGAGTATCAGTCTTTGCGTTGTTTAATTCTGTAATACCAAGCTCGTCCTGTAAAGCTTTAAGGTCCTCATTTACGTTTTCTGCAAACAATCTGTGAAACTTATCATACAAGGGTTTATCTTGCTCAGTTAAATTAGCTAGTAAGTTTTTACGCAGCTGTCTTGCAAATATAATCTCTGGTTTAGGAGCTCTAGATATAGTTTGCGGGAATCTTAAATTTCTAGATTTCTTTTTTAGAATATTACTTTGTATGTTTTCTAAACTATCATTATATAAATCTAGTACTATTCCTGTTGCGCCTTTTGTAGCTCCTTCTTCGTTTGCAACACCTATGTTATTTCTTAGCATAGCTAAACGTAGTTTGTCTGCTACTGGGTAGTTTGCTGTTAACTCTGAAGTAAGGACTGTATATGAGTTCTTATCCATGTGTAGCTCAGCAACTCCGTTTCTTACTGTAAGCTCTTCGTGATAAGGTTTAAGTGGGTATATAGGTCTAGCATTGCCTTGACTATCTACATATCCTCTGCCCGCAAGTTCATTTTCGTATGCTTGCTGATCTTCTTCAGTCCACTGTCCTCTACCTTGTTGTATATCTCTATACATAGATATTGTTATATAAGCTTGCGCATCTGTTTTAACTGTGCTCTGATAATTTTTTGTTATCTCAGTAGCTTCCGTTTGACTAAGAGCTCTGTCTTGTGCAGAAGTTCCTGTAAGAGCGGCGTCTAAGTTATTGACTACGTCTCTAGCTCCGAATGGATCTTGAAAGTCTAACTCTCTAAATGTTACAGCGTTGTACTCTTCAGGCATACCCCAGGTAGGATCACCTTCTACATCACCTTTTATAGATAGCTTTTGGCCCGGTGTAGTTAGAAGACGCATTCTTTTATAGAAGTCTGCAGGTGATTTAGCAAATGCATATCCACCGCGTAGTAACTTGTTCAATTCTATTCTACCATAAAAATCATTTAACACAAAGTCTTTTATAGCTTTATCGGACCTAATACTTTCACGTAACTCTTTTCTATCTAGGCCTACAGTTTTCATGTACTCTAGCAACTCCTGTTCGTATGTTTCTAGCTTATCAAATGTTTTATCTACTAACTCTTCTATCTTTTGATCTATTATTGAGAACTTACTATTTGAAGGGTGATAATTTTTTATAGACTGTATTAATGACTTGAATCCTAAAGATGTGTCTACATAGTCTGTTTGTAAAGATAGTATTTGTGGATTCTTAAATACTGGAGCAGATTTCATTAGCTCATCAAGTGTAATGTTTAAAGGGTTCTCTCCTTTTGGGTAATGATAACCTTCTATTAGATTACTTATATCATTATTATTTTTAGCCTCATTAATTGCATCCTCAGCTGCCTGCATTACAGATAAATCTTGCAGAATAAATCCTTTGATTACTTCTCTTGAAGATAGGTTTAAACTTTTTATACGTTTTACTGGTAAGAATCCCATCTGATCTCTGTCTGCTTGTGTTGAGACTGCGATGTACATTATATCTGCAACATCATTATTAGCATAGAAGTTTAGCCTTGCAGTTAAAGACTCTTTTTCATTCTGCATCTTGTAGTCTTTACCTACACTTTTATCTTTTGCTGTTTTAGATGCATCATATATACGATAATCAAACAAAGCTCTGAAGTTATCATCTTGAAAACTATTCATTAAAGCGGATTGCGCTTTGTAAAACAATGGGTGTGTTTCATCAAAAGGATTAAATAGTTTTGATTTCTTTAGTTCTTCTCTACGCTCTGAAAAGTCTCTTCTAATATCAGCAGTCATATCCTTTATTGGAGTTGCTGTTTGTATTGGATAGAAAGTTTTACCTCCAGCTCCTAACATAGATGCAGCTCTTTGTTTTTGAAACGTTGGGTATATCTTACCTAGTACTCTTATTGCTCCGGAGTCAGTTTTAAATATATCATTACCTTTATTTACAGACGCGGCTAGAACTTCCATGCTACGGTTAGACATTTTAAACAAAATCTTACCTAGTACAGGAGTACCTTCATTTCTAAAGTAATTATTTAAGTTTTCAAAAGACTCTTGTTTTGAGTCTGCAAACTGTATAGACATGTTCCATAAGAACTCATTTAGATTTCTTACATCATTATCTGAATGGGTGTGAGCCGGATTACCAAAGTTTCTTTTTTCTTTTTGTAACAAGGCCCAAGCTTTCATAGCCGCAGCCTGCTTATCTTTCATAATAACTATAGAGCCATTTTCTCTTACTTTGTATGAAGCTCTTTCGTTTGGCATTAACAATTCTTTAGACTGTCTTGACCACTCTCCCATAATGACATTAGACAAATTGTTTGAGTTAGACGGTAATACTACTACTGTATTCTTAGTTACATTCTTTTGCTGAGAAGGGTCAGGCTTAGTATCAACAAACGTTTTAACCATACTAAACTTATTGTAAGTATTGGCAAAGTTTGTAAAGAAGGCAGACTGTTGTTTAGGAGTTAGAGTTTCAAGTTTAGCTACTACAGGAACTAGAGTCTTTTTATATTTAGACATTCTAACTAGTTCTGCTTTCATTTCTTTATATCCTTTCTTGTCTACAGTTGCCTCTGCAATGTCTGGGTAGATCTCTTCTAAAGGTATTGCTGTTTGATAGCCTAGCTCATTCTTTTCAGGTCTTCGTATATCTAGTAAGAATTCTTTTACTTCAGCAGATAATTTATCTATAGGATTTTCTTCAAGTCTAGATCTTGAGTGTATACGTACAGGAGTGTCGTCTACTTCTAGCAATTGTCCTTGGTCATCTTTAATTCTAATACCAAAGTTTTCTAGTTCATCTTTTATTTTAGTTCTCCATCCGCTTGTAGTTTCTGTATCACTCCAGTTCTTATACACACTTAGCATTACAGTTCCTGCTCGTGCCTTTTTATCAGGACCAGGTATATCATCTCTAAACTCAACGCCTTCAGGCATTTCATTTAACATAGCTTGTTTGCCTTCTCTAAATGCTATGTCTGCTAGCTCTACCGCTTTTTCTACTGACTCTTGTGTTGGAGCTCCGAACTCGTTTGTAGGCCATCCTTTAAATGCTTCAGCTGCAACTCTGTTTGCAATAAGACCTTTGTCTGTTCTACTACCAGGGTTAAGAAGTTCAGATATATTTTCTTTAAACTCTTTAGGACTATTTCTACGTATGTCATTTACAAATGTAACTACTGAGTCTATAACCTGCTTCTGTCTGTCATACTTTAAATTACTGTTTGTTTCTCCTAGAGTTAGTTTAGCAGGTATTACTATTCTTTTGCCGTTAGTGGCTATTAGAAAATAGCTACCATTACCCATAGCTAGTATAGGTTCACCATTGTCATCTGTAAACTTAAATGTTTCTTCTAGAGCTTTTGGGTCATTTTCAAAATCTATACCAAATAGCTTTTTAGTTTTATCACTATAAACTCTTTCATATAATGTTCTTGCTTTTTCAGCATGTCCTGTTGCATCTGTTAATGCATCAAATAGAATTGAGTCATTTCCGTTCTTAGCTATTGCTCCTACTATCTGTTGTTTATCGTTTCTTTTATATCTACAAGCCATAGTTTATGATTTACAATCGTTGTTAAAGTCTGGTCTAGGTGATCCAAATATATCATCACCCATCTCATCAGCAAAAGAATCTCTGTTTTCTTTTGGTAAAGCTACTGCACCACCATCTGCAAATTTAGTATTTTGCGCGGCTTCTTGCATAGTTTCTCCTAATATATTTCCTCTAGTAAGTTCTACTATAGGATTATGGAATAGAGATCCATCTTTAGTGCGGACTAAATCCGTACGTAGTATACCAAGTCTACCACCTGTTTCTTGAGGTGAGAACAAATAATCTTTGTAAGAAGGGTATGATACCCCAGTTACAGGACTAGTATATTCTCCTGGCACAGTCGCACTGCTTTTATCAACGTTATATTTTTTATCTTTTAAGAAGTTTGTAAAGTTATTTACAAAGTCATTCTTTAATTTATCGTGTCTACTTTGATCTGCAGGTTTAGATACATAGTTACCGTCTGAGTTAAGAGTTACAAACTGGCCTGTAAAAGGTTTACCTGCAAGTGCGTTTTGTACCTGAGAACCATACATCCTTACAGTCTCATTCAACGCAGCGTCTTTGTATACTAAGTAGGGCTGACCATCACTAAACTCTCCAAACTCTAAAAACTCAGACTTACGAAAGTCGTTCTTTCTTTCTACAGCATCTCTAGTTGTGCTATTAGCTACAATCTGTTTAGCAGTGTCAAAGTCTCCTTCTCTAAGAGCGTCTAATACTTTCTGCTGTGCCTGCGGAGATAGATCAGCTGTTGACGCAGTAGAGAACGTTGGTTGTCCTCCTGGAACTTCATTGCTTGGTATAAGAAATCCAACCTGTCCTGTGGTTAAACCTCTTCTATTATCATTTCCTTCTACCTCATTTCCTAAGAAAGTTTGTTCCCCTTGCTCAGTAGTTACTAGCTGGCGTACTCCATTTGTAACTGTTTGGAATACAAGATCCGGGTTACCATTAAACACTTCTTGCGGGTTACTAAAGAATGGTATGTTGTTTTCAGTTCTAGCATTGTTGTAGTTAGGCGCATACACACGTTTAACTCCTAACTGTACTTCTTTACCCGCTCTTAGTTTGTTTATTATATCTTGTCTGTCTTTTAACTTGGCCTCAGCATTTGCTCCTTTAGCAGCTGCAAGCTTGCCTACATACTTACCTTCTGCGTTTACTAAGTACAGCGGTAAGTTTTCTGTATCTGCAAACCCTTCCTGCTCAACTATTTGTACTGTAAGTACATCTCCAGGTTTTAGATTGTTCTTAGCTTGTACATCTATCAGTTCATCTACTATAGGTTCAAGCGGTACGCCCGTCTCACTAACCTGTATTCTAGTCCTGTTAGCTACTTGATCTACTATTACGTTAGCTGACCCGGCCATCTTAAGTGATAACTCTTCTCCGTTTTCTTGCGGAGGTACAGCTGCCTCTCCTCTATCTATAGCTTCTTGTAAAGATTGACCAAGAGTAGGAGCGCCATCTTCTACAGGCGGCATAGTAAGATCTTGCATGCCTTCTCTAGTAATTTGCTCTGCTGGACCTGCTGACTTTTCAGTAGCTGATTGGTCTTGCATTTGGGCAGAGACTGCGTCATCATTTACATTTGTATTTTCATTAACTTCATTATTTCCTTGTAGCCTTCTTTGTTGATCTGGAGTTAATCTATCAAACATTTTAGGATTCATTACTGCTTCATAGCCTTCAGTTTGATCTGTTGTGACTACACCCCCAGCTTTTTCAAATATGTCTAGTTCTTGTCTAGTAGATATATTATCTCTTTTAATAATAGATCCATCAGCTATTTTACCATCTCCACCATAAGGTACATACCCTTGCTCACCTTCCATTATTTCCCAGCTACGTGAGAAGCCATCTAAACGTGTTGTTACTCTAAGTTTTAGAACCTCTCCATCGCTAGTTGTTACAGTAAAGTATTCTCTTCCAGTAGGAACTTGATCATCTTGATACCTTGGGGCTACTTGAGCATCCCCCTGTTCTTGAGCGCGGTTCTCAATATTTTGATCTTGTCCTGCATCGACTTGTTCTTGAGTTTCTGCTGCAGTGCTGGGGGCAGGCTGTCCTGCATCATCTGTAGATCCTTTTTCTTTGCCATCTTCTATTCTTTTTAAGTTCTTTCTTTCTAGATTTATAAAAGCTTTGTTTTCTTCTATAGATCTTTGTTCGTCTTTTACCTTTTCTTGGTAACTCTTTAAATCTCTGTTAGCAGCTTCTAGTGCTTCTGTATCTCCTTCCTGCTCATACTTCTTTATAAGCTCCTGAGTCTCTTCTATCTTTTCATTTAAATCTACTACAGAATTTTCAGACAAGGTTACTTTAGCTTCAAGGTCTGATACTTCTTTTAATACTCTTTCCTCTAGATTAGATAGCTGATCAGATGTTAGGCCAAAGCTTTCTCCACGAGCTCCAAGAACATTTTTAATCTTTGTTATTTGTGTTCTTATTTTCTTAGCTTCTTTCTTAAGAGTTACTATATCTCCTTCAGTAAAAATTTCTAACTGTACTTGTTCTTTTGTTTTATTACTAGAAGCTACGTTTCCTATCAAAGAATCTATATTCTCATTTACAGCTACTAATAGTTTATCTAACTCATATAGCTTTTCTTTTAACGACTGAGTATCTAACTCTCCGTACTTTCCTTTATAAGCAAGTTTTGTTCTCTTGGCTGCAATGTAAGGAGTACTATTAACTAAAGGTTCTCCTTGTGTATCTGTAATAGCAGGCCCTACTCCCATTTTTGCTGCATATTCTAATAGTATAGCTGCTGCTATAGCTTCTACTTCTGCTTGAGGAGTTATTATCTTTCTAGTATTGCCGTTCTCATCTACTAATGTTACAGATACAGGCTTACCATCTTTACCAAACCCTATAGAGTCTACTGGATTTGATTCTCTAATAAATAATTTTGTACCATCAAAGTGTACAGTTCTTCCTTCTATACTTTCAAACCTACCTATGTTCTCTGAGCTAAATGCTTCTTCTCTATACCCTTCTTTCTTTTTATCCGTAACAGTATCGTTCGCATTTTCTTCAGGGAGCACATCTATCTCGCCGTTCTCATCAGATTTCTTTATACTTTCGTAGTGCTCTAAAGCTTTGTTTAATCCTTCTTTAACTGCAGGGTTTAGATCTTGCTTAGATATTTCTCTTAGATTTTCTATCTTTTCATCTATACTAGTACCAGCTATCTTTAGGTACTTTTCATACGCCTCTTGTTCTACTTTCTCTAACTCATCATACTTTTTCTGAGCTAGCGCCTTATCTTCTTTACTAGCATCTTTAAACAACTCTTCAATCTCTTTAGTTGTTTTAGATTTATCTAGACCTTCTTTGTATTTTTTCTGACGCTCTTGATTCTGTATAGTTGCTTCATTCGCTGTTCTTTCTTTTTCAAACTGCTCTCTTGCACTTTCACTAGATGATAATTGATTATATACATCTACAGCTTGTGTAACATCTCCTGCAATATTAGCATAGTCTTGAGCTAGCCCTAGCAGCTGTGCAGCAGCTATAGGATCTATCTTACCTAGCTCTTTAACAGCATTGTCTAGATTATCTATCATCTTAGTACGAGCCTCGTTTGCGTCATACCCTTCTTCTGCTGTTCCTGGATCTGTTTTATATAGAGAAAACTCATCTAGTATTGCATTCATATCTAAAGAGCCTTCCATCATTTTATTATTCGCTGTGAGGGAATTGTCTATAACAGACTGCATTTCTTTTTGCATATCTGTTAGCCTCTTAGTTTTATTTTGAACGCTACTACCTCTAAGTATAAGTTCGTTTCTTAATGCAAGCCTTGAGTTATACACAGTATCTTCAGCTTTTCTAGTTGCTTCGTCTTGTAGTAATCTAGGCAAGCCTTTAGCGGGAGGTTTTATCGCTATACTGTTAGATACATTATTATACATAGTTCTAAACCCTTCCAGCTTAGTTTTTAATCCATCTATGATTTTAGTTTTATCTTTTGTATCTGTAAGTTCTTGTAGAGGATTACCATTTTCGTCTGTGTACCCAAAACGTTTTGCAAAGTCTGCATCTGGTAATTGCTTTGTGTTTTCTAGCTGTTCCATATACACATCAAACGTACCAGTATCTAGAGCATGTAAAGCATTAATTTGTATTAGTTGATACTGTAAGTCTTTAAATAACTTTTTATTATCATCTTGTAGTGCTTTATGCATTCTCTTTACTACATCGCTTTGAGCTTGCATGTTAAGCATTCCACTCTTAGCATTATCTAAGAAGCCTCCATTTCTAACATCAGCAAGTGTTTGCGCCATTTGCTTTCTATTAGAATATTCTTTACTTGCAACTGCGCCTCCTCCCCTCATTAGAGCTCCTACTAAAAATCCAACAAGTGCAGATTCTAATCCTTCTTGAGATCCAAATGTTTCTGACATTGAGGTATTTAAGGCATTAGCCATATCACCTACTCCTCCATTTTTATATCTATCAGAGTGGTATGTAGATGCAAACTTATTAGATGCAAATTGAAAACTTTCTTGAAATGCCTCTGTAGCACCTTCTTTGCCCATATCTACCATCCTTCTACGAACAGATGTCCATATATTATCGTTTGCAAATTTACTTACAGCTTTTTTAGATGCAGCATCAAATATAACATCAGAGTTTACTCTAGCTGCTGTATTATACCCCATGACTTGTTTACCAAACATAACAAAGTTTGTACCTGCAAGCACAGGAAGTTGAGTTATAAAGTTAGTGTTTCCTGCGGCGTAAGAAGTTTTTTCTATATCTTCTAATATATCTAAAGGTATTTGTCCTAGATTCTCAACACTATCTGTTCTACTTATATAAGCATCTGTTAAATCTTTAAATGTAGATTTTTGTGTTTCTCTAGCTTCTACTGATGCTTCAGCTAGTGACATCATTAATGCTCCATCTACAGAAGATAAGAATGTTTTGTATGCGCCAGCGGCACCTTTCATAGAGTTTAAAGTCTGTGCTAGCTTTGTTCCATTTGTAATTGCCGTAACACCTTTACTTAAAGCAGCTAGTCTATTAGCTCCTATTACCGCTTTACCTGCTTTATCTAGCATTCCTACAGCTCCAAGACCACCTGTTAAATACATAGTACCTATAGACCCTAAAGAGTATCCTACTCCATTTGCAAAAGTATCTGCCCAAAAGTTTGCAGTTCCTAGCTTACTAAGAGTGCTCATATTTTCTTGCTCTCTTGTGTAATAGTTAGGCATGTTCTCACGCATCCACTCATTAGTCTTATCTACGGTTCTACCTACAGCGTTGTCGTAGTATTCTCCGCCTGAAGCTAAAGACCCTAATCCAAATAATACACCAAGAGTGTTTTCTGCTACCGCACCTAGTGTAGTAGCTCCCATCTTAGCTAAACCATTACCCCACTGATCTGCAGTAGATTGATTACGAGCTCTTATCTCTTCCCAATCTAACAGTTGACCTCTAGGTACATTGTACTTCTTAAACTTATCTAGGTCTCTTGTACCTTGATAGTCTTTTCCAAGCAAAAATCCTTCATCGTATCCTGGGTTACCTAAATTAATCTGAGGTACTGGAGCCTGCATAGACTTTCCAGTGATAGGATTAATAGGCATTTCTGTTCCAGTAGTTGTACTAGTAGTAGGCTGACCACCAATAGGCAGTCCTGTTAATGGATTAATAGTTTCTGACATTACAGTTTAGTTCTTATTTCGTATCCAGCTGCTGCTGCATCATTTATGAAGGTAGAAAATTCAGGACTATCTATTCTATATGTTACTGGTTTACCTTCTGTAGGATCAAATATAGTTATTTTATCTGAATTTCCTTTGAAAGATACAGTAGCATCTCTATTCTCTAACGGTTTACCATCTGGACCGTACACAACCATCTGTGCACCTTCTGCTCCTGTGTGCTTATGCAGATTCATTTCCATTTGGAGTAAGTATCCTGGAGAGTTAAAGTACTGATCCATTTGTTTATTCCTAATATTACTATAAGGTAATATAATCTCCTTACTTATATTTTTACCATCTTTCTTACCAACCACAGTTAGTTGTAATGTAGGCTCACCAAAGGCTGCAGTAGTATGGAATAAAGTATTTTTAACTTGAACTTCATCACTGTCCCATCCTAACTGAGATACCATCTCACCTACAGTACCAGTCCCTCTTTGTAACTCTCCATCCCAAAAGATGTTAAATGATTTATCTAATGGTGTAGATTTAAAGAAGTCTTTTACATACTTAGTATTTTGTATAACTTCTTTTGGAGTTAATCCCGGCATGTTGTTAGACGCCCAAGTTCCTGTAGTCTGTGTAGAATTCTTTTCTAACCAGTCATTTATAGTTTTAGTATAAGCTTTATTACCATCTAACACATTTTGAGATAAAGAATTAGTTCCTAAACCTTCACCAGTTATTAAACTTATATCGCTTACTTTACTCTTAATTTGATCTAGTATGCTATTACTTAAAGCTCTTTCTCTATCAGAAGCGCCTTCAAACCCAGGAGACCCAGGCATACCTGGTCCCATACCAGGAGTAGGAGTAGCATCTCCCATCTGACCTTGTCTTATAAATAGAATAGCATCTGCTAAAGCCATATCCTGATTACCTGTAGACGTACGAACTATGTCTAATACTTCTTGACCTGTAATTCCACCATAGTCTTTTTCTAAATACTTATCTACATTACGTATAGCACCAGATTCTTGAGCAGCTCTGTCTAATCTATTTTGTTGAGCAGTTATTTGCTTTTTAACAGCCATAGCTCTTGCACGCATCTCTATAAAGGTAGGGTTCTTTCTTAAATCTTCAGGAACATTATTATATAAAATATCCTGCTCAGTTAATGTAGTACCACCAGGTAAGTATTCAGCAGCTAAGGCATTTGCATCTTGCACAGTTTTAGTTAACGTATCAGAGTTTAAAGTGATATAAGAATTAATATCTGTACTAGTCTTACCAACCATATCATCAAGCTGACTAACTTCTGTAAGCTTAAGTACGTTTGGAGTATAGTTATTAAGATTAAAGTTATAGTCAGCTGTCCATTTTTGAGTATAGTCTATAGCTTTATCGTACTCAACGTTTTTGAATGCAAACTTATCAACAGCAGTATTTAACTCTCTGTTCATAGTTTCTTGAGTTACAACATTCTTAAGGTAAGTTCTACGCTGATCAGTTAGGTCTTCTCCGCCTCCTGTATCATTAAGTAAACGCTCTTGCTCTTTTATTATGTTATCTAATCTTTCTGCCTCTTTATCTTTTCCAGAGTCAATAGCAGATTGTCTTTGCTCCACAAGTCCTGTTGAGTCTGGGTTCTCTGGATCTCCATACAAAGTGTTAGATATTCTAGATCTAATATCTTCATCACTTAGTTGGAATGTTCTAAGCTCTGCTTTTTGAGCAAGTGCTGCCTGGACATCAGGATCTTGCATTAAATTATTGTAAACAGATTCAACTCTATCTGGTAATATAGATTCAATTGATACGCCATCAGTAATATAAAAATTACCATCCTGACTAATTACTTTACCTTTATTACCAAACCTTCTAACAGCTACATCTTTCATCTGCTCTGACATTAATTCTTGAATGTCAACATCATTAACTACATTGTACCCTTGAAAGAAGGAACCTTTATCAATAGAACCATCTTCATTTCTTTGCAGCCCTGAGTACTCATGTCTAGATCTTGCTACTGCAAGTGTTTTTGTTTCTGCGTCTATCTTTCCATCGTCATAGAGCTTTTCAATGCTAGCTCTATATCCTTTATAAGCTTCATTGTTTTGCTTAATAGGCTGGTACTGCTTATCAAATGTTCTAGCACTTTTAGCTACATCCATACCCATAGTTTCATAATCTCCACGGCCAGATCTGTTTAACAGCTCTTGCCTAGTGCTTTGCTCTAACTGATTCTTAAGCTCTTGGTCTCCAGCAAAATCTGCAGCATCCATTTGATCTACTGCGCCTGCTAGCATATCATCTGCATTAAATGCTTGTTGAAATCTTTGACGTTGTAAAGCATTTATTTGTACAGATCCTGGATCGCGATATACGCTTTGATAGTTTCTTAGTTTATATCTACTCATTGTCTTTTTCTTTAGTTTCTTTAGTAGGCTGAGCCTCGCCAAAACGTATATTAAATAGCTGAGCTATTTCTGCATTCGTATATGGTTTCTTTGTTCTTGGATTAATTTCTTTACTTAAGAAGTTTCTTAGTCTATCTCTTTCGTAAATACCCATATCACCGGTTGCTCGTGCTAATCTTTCATTAGCTTTATAAGACATTAGATCTCCAGCTAATCCAGCAGTTCTTTCAGTGAATGAGTCTATAGCTCCTAATCTTCTATCCTCGTTAGAAGCAAGTTGTTGCTCTCTAAGCTGAGTGTTTATTTGATCTGCTTGCATTGCATTAGCGACGTTTCTAGCGTCAGTCTGCATTCTCATTTGAGCTTCTTGATTAGCAATTCCAATATTTGCTCTAGACTCTGCAGCAGCAATCTTTATATCACCTTCTTGCTTTCGTCTGTAACTAGCCATCTTAGCCATAATACCCGCAGGACCAGCTCCGCTAGTATCTATAGATCTGCTGATAGCTCTATTCTGTGCTGCATTAGACGCACGCTCAGCATTGTAGCTTACTCTATCTAAAGCAGGAGCTTTGATTCTACCTGGAGCACCCATCTGCTCTGCTACTCTATCCTTCTTAAAGAATGCATATGCAGGCGCAATAAGTTGTGCGGCCCCTGCAGCCATTGCTAATCCAGGTACATCTCTATTTAATCTCTTTAAAGCTTTCTTTTCTAAATCTGTTAACTCTTGATTAGAGTTTGCTTTATCTATAACATTTTTATCTTCTTGTGAAAGTGAATCATAGTCAAATTCTTCAGGTCCCATTTGAGGAGTAACTGTGTTACCTTGCAAGTCAACATACGTGCCTGGAGCCGGAGCATTGTTTACAGGTATTTGAGTAGCTTGTATAGGATTTATACGAGTAATATTTTTACGTTCCTCTTTCTTAGGTGAGGAACCTCCTGATGTGCTATTTGTTGCAGGTATAAAAGGCTTCTCTGTTATAGGATCAAAATCTCCTACTATAGAAGTCTCCTCAGTCTCATTATTATTAGTACTCTCTTCTACTGGAATAAAACTATTTGTAGCAGCATCAAAAACTAACTTTCCTGACATAATATCTTTACTCTGCTGTAATTGAATACTAAGATCATCTACAGTTATATTCTGATTTTCAAAATAAGAAGGCCCTTGCTGTGTTAATGTATTGTTTTGTGGTAAGCCAGTAGACGTAGGGTTCCTATAAAAATTTAAAACTGCAGGAGGCACTGGGATATTACCTCCAAGCTGAAATGTTTTATATCCACCCGCGCCTAACTTAACATCACCAGGGTTTCTACCTGCTTTCTTTTCTTGTACCTTAGCTAGCGCGTCAATATCTTTTTGACTACCGCCATTCTTTAGTATGTCTTTATGTCTTTGTGCAAATGACTTACCTCCCAACTTTAAATGCTGTGAGAAGAAGTAATCGCTTTTACCACCATTCTTCATAGTTACTTTATCCATTGTTTCGTTACCCTCAACTTCAGTGTTAGGGTCTACCATAATACCACCTTGCTCATGACTCTTACCTTTAAACTCTATAGCGTCAGATCCTGGTATAGGTTTAGCCATACCGCCTGGCAGTTTTACTCCTCCGTCTCTATTTTTAGTCAATACGGTACGTGTAGGAACTCCATAAGGATCTCTTACAGTAGATGCGCCTGCTGACATTGGATGTAACATTAAGCCTGGAACCCCTGCAAATCTTCCTAGACCGTGGAAAGCTTTATCTAGTATACCTTCTTTAGCTATAAACTTTCCAGCTTTAGCCATGTCGCTTTTTTCTTCAGATCCTTTAAAGCCAGCCATTGTACCTTCTGTAGCTAAGTAATTAGATGCATCCGCTCCCATTTGCAGAGAGCTGTACCTTGCTCTATCTTCTTCGCTCATAGGAGTATTCATTTTTTTCTGAGCCATGTTTTGTATCATGCCCGGCAATTGTACTCCGCCCATTTGATAGTAGCCTCCATACCTAGCTATATCAGCGCCCATGTCATATCCTGAATACATTCTTGATTTAAGAGCTTCTAGCTTTTGTGCAGTAACTAGTTTGTTTTCATCTCTCTCTTGCTTTTTCTCTGCTTTAGCTGTTTCTCTTCTTGCTTTACCTCTTTGTATTAGACCTTTACCCAGCCCGTACACCGCTCCGCCTATTGCACCAGCCGCTGTTCCTAGTGGTCCTAAAGATGATCCCATTAATGCAGCAGTAGTCATAGCCGCACCAATACCTGTACCAACACCTGATAATCCAGATCCTATGGACTCCCCTGTATTCATTGTAGTAGCATCTTGATCGTCTGATGCCATCTTAATACCTTCACCTGCAAGTGACGCAACAGCGCCAACACCACCAGGTCCTATACCACCTATTAATCCTTTACTTGCACTAGCTCCGGCTCCTGCTGCACCTGAAACTAAATCATCAGCACCAGTTGTTATTACGTTTTGAGCTGTCTGCTGTCCAAAATTCATAGCTTGATTTTGACCAAGTCCGTATAAAGAGCCTGTTAAATTTTGACCAGTAGTCTCTATAGCTTTAGCTCCTGCTTCTGGTAATACCTGGCTAGCAAGAATATTACTTACTTCATCAGCACTAGCTTTTGTTCCTACAGCTGCAAGTTGTTTAACTGCGTCTTCTCCTAGATTTTCTAAAGACTTACTTCCTTTTTTAGAAGCCCCTCTTGCTTTTAACTTATCAAACACTCCAAGCTCTTCTGCCTTTTCTACACCCTGACCTAATCCTTGCTCTATACTATTCATAGTAGCTTGCTGTTTAGCTATGTTAGCTTCAGCCTCATCCATGTACTGCGTAGACTCTTGAGTTTCTTTTAATTCTTCTTCTAACGCTTTTAGTTTTGCTGGGTCTGCTTCAGTGTATGTAACAGCAGCTGTCTCTTGTGATCCTGGTATAGTATTAGCGCCATACATTGGAGGAGCAGCTAAACCGCCACCTTGGTAATAGCCCATACGCTTCATAAAATCTTTCTTGTCGCTTTTAGGATAACCGCCTTCTTGTAGCGACTCTGCTAGTTTAGCGATCTTCTTAGACTGACCAGCATGCATTTTAGATGCTTTAGTTAACTGCTTAGATACTTTCTTAAGAGTTTTTCTTTTTAATTTTGCCATAATTATCTATAGAATTTTTTTGCAGCTACGTCAGTAGAATACAAATTTATTAAATTTTTCTTGGAATTACTAAATATTAATCGTATTCCTAACCACTTGTCGGAGAACTTACGCTGCTTTTCCCAGCTCTTTGCAAGGTTTATAAACAAAGGATTTATAGTTTCATTCATACCTGTAACAGAAAACATCGTATTTAGAGTTGTAGTCTCTACACTTACAAGGTTCGTTCCTGCAACACTTGCTCCAGGCACTCCAAAGTTAGATCCCGCAAATGGACCTACTGGAGTTTGTTGTAAAAGAGCCAAGTCTCTGAACTTGTTTATCTTCCATTCATTACCAACACGTCTTGTGTTTATCATATACTCTATCTCTCGTTCTCCTGATATTTGGTGAGTATTGTATACATAGAAACTATCAAAGCCGTGGTCATGTAGTAGAGCTCCTGTCTCATTGAATACATCTACCATATAGTTAAAGCTGTAAAATACCTTATCTAAGTCTTTACCTGCATTGTATATAAACTCAAACTCAGTTGGATAAATTTGATCATAAAAGTTTCCTCTAGCAATTTCATTATTGTGAAACCATAATAGCGGACTATACGTATTTAGATTAATTAGTGGATCATATATATCTGTAAGTGATACCACAGTGTCTTTAGATCTAGAGTATTTATATGGTACATAGTCATGAAAAGAAACCCATACGTTCATCTCTACGTCGTATGACACTGTCCATCCTGTGGTAGTAAAGTAGGAGTCAGCTGCCCAATCTATAACCTCAGTCTCTGTTACAAATCCAAACTGATCAATATCTCCGTGCGATCCACTAGATGCATCTACACTAACTTTTCTAGTTTTTACAAATGAGTTATACTCATCACTCCAAACTATCTTCCAGCTTTCTAAATTATCAGTTATATCTATACTCCAAAGATCTATAAACGCTTGTGTAGGAATTAAGTCTCTCTTAGTTAGTAACAGTCTATCATACTTTTCGTCGTATGTAGCGTGGAAACCTACGCCTATTATAGGATTATCTACAGAGCTAGGCATTCCATACTGCTCTAATGTGAATGGAATATTATCTTGGAACCAACTCTCCATACCTTGCTTGCCTATATCATATAGCTGATCTTTCATTAAGAAGACCTTTCTGTTTCTATAGTCCATGCAGAAGTAACCGTGCTTAGTTACAATAGATACCCACTGTGATTGTGTACCTCCATACCCAAACTTAGTTTGTATAAGTTCGTCTGGGTCTTGCGTAAATATATCACCACTACCTACAAAAGACTCTGTACCATCAGACAGTTGTAAAGACTGCTTACCCTTAGTTCTAAACAAACTATCTTCTGTGTGTAAGTATAGTAAGTTATTCAGTGATACTAGCTTCCATAGACTTCCTCTATCTCTAGGTAAATCTTTAAACTGTAAAGCTAAGTGTACACGATAGTTATCTATAAGACTTGTATTATCAGCTGTAGCAGATCTTTGTACTCTTGTTTCAAACACTGTAGGATCAGACTCTCGTAAAGGATATGGTACTGGTGGTTTAACATCAGCTACACCTAAAGAGTAATCCTTATTATACTTCATGTTATCTACATCTGTTAAGTCGATACTAGCTTTCAAGTCTAATAACTTCTTTGCAGGACTACCTGGAAAGTATGTAGAATCTATAGTTTCTTCGTGTCTAAAGTTTATATTATCTGTAGACTCGCAGATAACAGATATTAAATTTTTATGATCCCTAGGAGAAGCATCTGCGAACTCAGGTCTATGTGTTACACGATAGCCATGTCTACATATAAAAGTATCTCCTCCATATATATCTCCTGTAGTGTGAGCTCCTGGCGCAGCAACTGTAGATGTTCCATCCTCCTCTAGTGTATAGTTTACTAAGTCGTTTCCTACAACTTCAAATCCTGTCCATACAAGCTCCTGCGTATCATAAGATAAATACATATCTGTTTTAAATGCTTGTAGATTATGCAATTGTAAACTTACAATGTCACCAGCTTGATACCCAAACGGTAAACCTGCTCCTACAGTAGTATGCCAAAATGCTCCTCCCCCTCCTGGAGAACCATCAGCCCATCCTCCTAAATTAGGAAGTCTGTTTTGTTTATATCCTAATAATATAGAAGACTCTCCTCCTAAGTTATATACTCTTTTACCAAATCCAATGCCTCTTCCATCATATATAGAATCTCCATTTAAGTATGTTTTACATTTTTCTCGTAAGGGATAGTGATAATATGGAAGTCCTGCAGGATTATTTACAAAACTTCTACTAACATGAAATGCGCTATAACTATCAGGAAACTGACAATCTTCGTCTGCAACATCTTCATAGTCATGTCCAGGACCTGTAAAAGAATAAAAACTTGTTTCGTATTCAAATGTAGTATGAGTAGCAGGCACTAAACTTTTTCTCTGTCCGCCTTCTGAATTTAGTAAATAAAAATCATGAAAAGTAGCTTCTCTAACTTCTCCATTATATAGTGTACCTGGCGCAAGTATAAAATCTTCACTAGCGCTAGATCCCTCTCCGGCGCCGCATATTGCTAAATCAATACTATTTTCAGCACCTGTATTTTTAATAACATCTTGCCCAAGTATTCTTCTGTTATTGTGATTTCTTTCTGCGTAGTATATTCTAAAACCTTGTACTTTATCTGCAATAGGCTTAGGAATTTTTATATCACTAAGTTTAACCCCTAAAGCTTCTACTGTTTGAGATACCTGTCCACTTTGACCTACTGCATCAACAGTCTCTTGCCATATAAAAATACCATAACTAACTTGTCCTGGGTTACTTTGAAGAGCTCCCTGCCCTCCTATATTGTTATTAATCTGTTGGTCTATGTCTATATTTCCATTAGGCTCTATGCTATTTATCCTAGCTCCATTTGATCCGCCTGACGGGTTAAGAAAAGAAGGACCGCTAGACCATAAAAAATATCCATTAGTAATCTCATTAACTTCCCCTTCAAGCTGATCTGAAGTAGGAAAAGCATATTGCCAAGTAGAAGAGTCTCCTAAATTATTTTCTGCAACACTAAATGCATCATCATACCCATCAGTCCCTGGATTGTTTGTCATTATTGAAATGTTACCCTCATTATATTCAGAAGTATTTAAAATAATAGATGCTGCCTCATTCCCATTATTAATCACACTGCCATCTCCATCATTCCCATTATTCATATTAGGGGCTCCTACTGCAAAATAGTAAGTAATAGTCTCAGTACTTGTAGCTGGAACAAACTCCTCATTGTTACCTGTAATACTAGGAACTGTAGCGTTAGTAGGCATCCTGTGATGTCTTACATTTTTAGCCTGAAGGTTAGCTGCCACATCTTCTGCTATCCCATCAAATACTTTATAGTCATCTGTATTAGGATAGAATTCATTTTGGTTTTCCCAAAAGTTTGTTAGTGTATTAGTAGCTAATGCAAAATCATAAAAGTGAAACGCCTTAGCAGCTCCAGCAGTTAATTCATTTATATCTGGGTCCATCTGCACAGAGATAGGATTTTTTTCATCTAAGTTATCAGGTATTAATGCATTAGGTCCTACTTTTCTAATATCTACTTCTGGAGCTATTATACTATCTCTCCCCGGTATGTGGTATGCATATGACATACTACCATCATTAAGTATAAAGGCTATGTAAAATGCGTATACTTCATCACGCATGTATCCTTTTCTATTTAAAGCAGAACTTGCTAAGTTATCAATACCTCTGTAGCCTTGTTCTTTATCTGCATATGGTGCTTGTGTATCTAAGAAGCCAAACATAAGATTGTCCGAAGATATATCATACGGATCAAAAGGCTCAAGCTCGCTTGTTACAGTCTCTAGCTTAATAAAGTTTGCATGCTTTTGGTATCCTATATCCTTACTTCCTGATAAGTTACCTAGGTATAATATACTATCTAGTTGTGTAATAGTCTTTGCAGTGTCGTATGCTACAGTATCTATAATTGCTTCTTCTACTGAAGACTCTTCATAGCCCTCTAGTAATGAGAATACAATAGTTCTAGATGGACCTGCTATATCTAAATCATTTAACTTATATGCTCTTTCTACTCCTCCTACTCTAGCTACTACTATAGGTCGTAAGTATTCATAGTCCGTGTTAAGGTTACTAGCTTCCCATACAATAGACTTACCTGTCTGTGTATCAGCTGGAGCTCCGTCGTATCTTTCTATAGGTAATACAGACTCTGTGTCTTCTACAATAGGAACACCTAAAGAATAAGATACATAGTTAGTCTGTGTAAAGTTTTCATCTACGTATGCTAAAAACAAGTAATACACACCTGACTTCAGTGCCCCACCCTCAGCAATCTCGCTAAAAGTAATGCTAGGCACTGGGCCGGCGTGCGGAAATAAGTTAAGTCTGTCTATGTAATTCTTGTTAGGAGATGCTGCTGGATTAACTCCATATATCTGAGTAGTAGGACTAGTCTGTTGTCTAGTAACATTTAAACTTCTAGGAGGATTAAGATTATCTGTCCAGTATACAATTAAGTTACCATCTGGATCAATCTTATATGTGCCTTCTATAGGATAAGATAGATTAAACTTTAAGTCAAAGTCATTACCATTAAAAACGGCTCCAGGCGCTGTATTTAGTAAAGTAGCAATAGTATCACTATTACTATTGTATAAATGTATTGAAGAGGCTCCGTTTGCATTCACAGCAAAAATTACTATAAGATCTGTAGTAGTTTCTATAGTACCAATAGCTCTTTCTCCTGCCGCTAGTCTTCTAGTATTTACTTTAGATGTACCTGGTTCATTAGATATTGCACCTGCAGTCTCATTAGATATAACGTTCTTAGCGTATCTATATGATCCTTCTGGTTGATCTACGTGACCTGAGTCTTTATTTAATCCTTTTACAAATTTAGCCATTAGCTTCTATACAGTGTTTCTCTATCGTTAAGTGTTTCAAAAAATGCAGCGTGACGATTAATGTCTGGTACAAGGCGTACCCACTGATTCATGTAGGATTCATATCTATCTATGTCGGGATAGTTTGCAGCGTTTCTAGCTTGAGTACAATAGTACCTCCACTTTGAGTCTGCAAAGTTATAGTCAATCTTATTGTTAGGTTTATCATACCCACCTAATAACATCTGCTTGTATATATACCAGAACATAGCCTCTTTGTAGCTTATATCGTCTGGAACCATAGGATAACAATCCTCATCTATTGGAAACGCTGTGTAACTTAAGCATATCTTTCCTGTTGGGAATGATGTTTTTATGTAATCACAGTTCACAATATAGCTCTCCTTATGATTTGAAAACTCGTTTACGCAATTGTCGCAGTGCATAGACTTATGGAAAGTGCTGGCACTATAACTCAAAGGCTCTAGGCCTGCACCTCCATTACTAGTATTAAAATAAATCCCCTCTAAAACTGTTATCCTACTAATTAATTCTCTAAGCTCTGCTACGTTTGCTTTGTATTGTGTGTCGTATTTATCTACAACAGCCTCTGTTATTGTAGAACTGTTAGCTACCTCTTCTTCTAACGTTCTATTGTACTCTCCTATATCTGCTCGTAACTCTCTCACCTGTGAGGTAAGAGTATCTAACTCATCTCTTGTAGATGGCGTTACACTAGAGCTAACAGCTACTTGGTTAATAAAGTATAGATCTCCAGGTAAACACCCTTTGTGATCTTTTATGTCAATAACGCATTGCTTTTGACATAGTTGTGATGCAGCTCCTATGTGTTCTAGAGCTTCACCTATCCATTCAATACTATCATCAATCCATTCTGCATTATTAGGTTTAAGGTCACGCATAACCTTTCTAATAATCATTTTACTTGATATGTTTTTATATACTGCCATAGTTATTACCAGTTACTACAACTACCGCAATTCCATGCGCGTAGCGATTTGTTAATTCTTGATTGTGGATCTCTAGCTGTCTTAGCTGAAGTAAGTCTTTTCTTCATTCCACACATTCTGCTACAAAAGCTAGAACGCCTTTTGTTACCTTTCTTTTTACTAGGTGCTTTTATGTCTTGCCCTTGAGCTTTTAAAGATGCTCTACCTTTAGCATTAAGTCCTCCGCTAGGGTTCTTACCTTCTTTTCTTGTCCAAGCTCCTCCTGACTTATACCTACTAACTCTTCCTTTAGTATTCTTTTCTTTCTTAGCTTTAGCTTTATCAGCATCACTTAACTGACTCCAGGTCTTAGGTGTTTTCTTGCTTATCTTTTTAGTAGGTCTAAAAGTATTTTCTCCTTTAGAGTAATCTTTATTACCAGAAGGAGTTTTCCAATCTTCTTTAAACCATCTTTTAAGAGCTAGTCCTTTAGCAGTTTTTCTTACAGCCATTACTTTTTCTTTTTAAGTCCGCCCATATTATATCTATCTGACATAATATTACGAGCAAGTCCACCGTCTTGCTTTTTACTTTTATTTCCCCAGTTAGCTGCACCAACTTTACGACACTTAGCTAATGCTCCACTAGCGTAAGCTGAAGGCCATACTGAATATCTTGATTTTACTTTACTATAACATGCGTCTTTTGCCATTCTAATTCTTTTTAAACTTTAAATAGTCAAGCTCGTCTATAAGCTTGAGTTTACCTTTGTTTCCTTTTATGCCTCTTGTAGCATCAAATCTATAGACAGATTTGTTTTTAACCTTGCACTTACCCTTTCTCCAGTAATACTTTAGATACTCTTTATCAGTGTAGTAAAGCTGCCACTTAATACCTTGGTCAGTTTCTTTATTATAAAGCTCTTCTCCTTTTTCAATAAGCTCAGCTTTATATTTATTAGACTCTCCCCAATCTATTGCGGGAGATCTAGGATCACGCTCCATTCTTACGATGGAAAGAGTTGATAGGTTACTACCCATGTTAAACTCTTTACCATCTAGAATGTAATCAATAATCATAATGTTGAACTCGCTGCATATATCAACAAATGTTTGCTTTGATACACTATCATCTCTAGTAGTGTAGTCATTATATATATGCGAGATCGTGTGCTGCATTTAGTCTCTGTCTAAATCAAATACAGGCATTTCTAAAAAGCCTCCAGATTTATACATCATCTTCTTGCCGCCCATCATTTTTTTCTTGCCGCCGTTCATCATCTTCTTTTTACCTCCCATCATTTTCTTCTTTGGAGCTTTTTTCTTTGAAGCGTTTGCGGTATCTTTTTTTGCTTTACCTACAACGCTCATTTCATCTACAAATGGGTTATTAGGACCTCCTGGATAATTTAATGGCTTTTCTGTCTTTGTACTATCTGAAGCTGCTTTCTTTTTACCGCCGTCTTGCATATAGCCCATTTTATTACGTACCGCTGTTGGTAGTTTTTTTAATCCTTTTTGATTAGGCTTAGGTTCTTTTAAACCTCCAGCTTTTTTCTTTTTTGTACCACCGTACATCATTTTCTTTTTCATAATTATAATTATTGTTTAGGCGCTGCAGGACGACCCTGGTCTTGCAACGTATCGTTAGTTGTGTCGTTTACTGATCCTGATAAAAGCATAAGCTCTCCACTCATAATGCCTTGCGTAATCATCTGTAACATATCCATAGGTATTGGAAAGTCCATATTATCATCGTAGCAGTCAGAGCCATCACAATCAAATAGAGCAACATCTTCTGGGTCTTCAAATATTCCTCTAACGTTAATATAACCTAGACCATCTGCATTATATATATACATGTAGTCTTCAATCATATATGCTTTATATTTACCTGAAGTGTACTTTTCATAGTTTAACCACTGCACTGCATGTGGTTCTACCATAGGTATAGTACCTAAGCCTGATACATCACTGACGTGTGTAATAGCATCTCTGAAGTTAAATCTTACAGTTCTAGGTAATTTCTTTTTTGTTCTGTATACAGCACACTCCACAGGAAGATTGCAGCATTTAGAAGCATCTACTTTTATTAGTTCTAAGCAACCTAAGTCTTGTTCTAGGTGTCTAGTAATCATGCCATTTCTAGCAAAATCTCTCCTGATAAGCATTGCTCTATAATACTTAACATTAAATTTAATTTGACTAGTAGATATATGCTCGTTATTGCTAGATCTACCTCCTCTAACTAAGTTTAAAATGTTATATGCAATCTCGTTTAGTGTCATTTGTTATAAGTTAGTTTGTAAATAACCTTCGTATCCGCGTTCTTTACTCCATATATGGGCTTGCCCGGTTCTCTTAGCTTCATACCCCATCATCTTATGCCAAGCGTCATTAGCACAAATAGAAGGTATGAACCTTACTTTTATTCCTCTATACTCGTTAACCATTTCTTTATGTTTATGTCCACAGTGTACTTCTCTAAATTTAGTCTCTGCAAATAGTATAGGCTGTTCAGTCGCCATTATTAGTGGCATCTCAGCAGGCTTCTCTTTGTCTCCGTGTGTAAACATAATTAAGTTAACTCCGTATTTATAATATTTTCTAGAGTCAAAATTGTTATCAATGCTAACTCTTTCATCATTTAAAAAGAATGCTCTTAGGAATTCTCCCGCATAAAACATTCTTTCGTAGTCGTGGTTACCTTGTATAACAACCACATCTACAGGTGCAGATAGTGCTAAAAAGTTTATAGCTCGTACCATTAAACTACAGTACCCTACAAACGTTTCTTGCCATTCTGCTGAATCTTGCTGAGGTGTACCTTTTGTGGTAGCACGGGAATACCCCTCAGAGTTTAGACCATCATTACCTATTGGTAGTAATATCCTTTCAATGTTAAGACCGTTAGCTTTATTCAATAGCTCTTTTACAGTCTCCATATACTCTTCCTCAGCTTGGTCAAGTGTCTGTCCAGTATACTTACCATAGTGAATATCTGGTAAGGAGATCTCATATACTACTGCGTCCTGTACTGGTTTGTAATCTGCTTCAACCTTTGGGCTGTAAGATTCTAAGAGCTCTTCTATTTCAGCTTTCGCTTGTGCTATTAGATCATCTTCTCCTTTGACTACAACAGAGAACCTGTGGTCCCCCTGCATGTTTTGCCAGAACTTAACAGACTTGACATCTGTTTCTTTTATTTCATTATCTTTTAAGAACTGTTTGAACTCACTTATTTCTGAAGTACTTACGTTATCCAGATCAAAGTCAGATCCCTTTGCGTCTATCCTTGCTTCCGTCAATGCGTGTTTGCAAGTTTCCACGCTACAATTTAACTTTTCTGATAGTCTAGATGCTCCTTCTTTAAGGTAGCCTGGCTTATCTTTTAGAAAAGCTTTAATTTCATCTTTAGTCATAATATTGGTTATTGGTTATTTCTCTGAGTCTTGATTCTTCTTTGAACTTCCGCCGAAAAAGAAGTCAACGATTGTATTTACCTTGGCTGACATAGCTCCAAATACTGTAGAAATAAACCCTATCTCATAATCACTAAGATCAATAGTGCTTATCACGAAGTATTTAAACATGACATAGGTGAGCCCAAAATAAGCAATTGTGAATAAAGATGCAAGAACTTTCTGTATAATTGCGTCATCTTTGTACATTTCACGTGCAGATTTACGGTCTTCTACCTCTTTTGCAAAGGCTTCACGCTCTGCTTCTAGCATTATTCGCTTAAGTTCAAACTTAGCTTGCTCTCTTTCTTTGTCTGTTGTAATGACTTTATCGAGTATACCTTCCGCATTCTCAACTACTTTGCCAAACAATCCTCCTAACATATTCTGTATCATAATTTTTAGTATTGATTTCTTCCTGTTCTAGACCCTGATATATTTGTAGAGTCATAATTTATTAATACGTCTGCAGTTTCTGCTGCTGCGCTTAGCTTTATAAAAAAGCTGTATCTATTATCTGCTGTGCAAGGATGTTCATCAAATAGTTCTAATGATACTCCTGTAGGTATGACAGCTTGCTTTATAATGTAAAAAACTTCTTCAACTTTGTCACCTTTAGTGTGGCCATACTTTCTTTCAGTTGCAGCGTAGTCTATTGCTTTTATATATGCATCTACAGTCACATCTCCTGTATAGGTATTTACAATTAAGCATTTATTAATTACGTTAATCTTAGTAGCAGATCTATCTAAATCTCTACCTCTAATTACCTTTACTTCTTCAGTGCCTGCTATATTTTTTCTTACATATTCCATTTTTAATTTTTATTATGATATTGCTAAGATACCTCTGTTGTTCCAAAAAGTTCCTGAAGCTCCTCTTCTTGTTGGTAAATTTGCTAGATTAGTCAGTATAGCTGCTTGAGCTGTTGTAATAGTTACAGTATCACCTGCTAACGCGGTTGTTGAAGTTGTGCCTAAAGCTAAGTTTGACGTACCATAACCAGGGTCACTTGAAGGCACCCAGCTAGGAGTAACATCTGCTCCTGTTGATATACCATCTAGCTTGGTACCATCTGCTGCAACATCTCTGCCATCAACTGTGCCTGACACGGTGACATTACCTGCTTCTGTAACCCCAAACACTTCTGAGCCAGTGCCACCAGCATACAATCGCCATCTATCAGCATCAAATCTTAGCGTTGCTACAGCTGAGCTACCGTACTCCAGTTGTTGCCCAATACCTGAACCTAAGTTTCCTATAGTCCCAGTAATTTTAACACCACTAGATGTTGTTTCAAGTTTTTGAGCATTATCATAATAAAGCCTTACGTTACCATTTGATGTGCAGTATATATAGTTTTCATCTGTAGCGCTTCTAAGTGCTAATTGGTTAGATGACTTTATTATTAAGCTGCCAGTTCCAGATTCATCTATATAGCTATTACTACCATCGTGATACAGTTTTAAATCACTTCCAGTTCCAAGCTTAAGAAATTTTCCATCTTGTAAATGAGCGTCTTTTAAAAAGTTAAACTCTCCATTTTCATCATAGTAATGAGGTGTTCGCCTTCCTTTAGGATAACCACCCCATATTTGCATACCGTAGAGTGCTATAGGCCTAGTGCCATACGTAGCATGACCACTCCAGTTAGGAGTAAGCTCAACTCTAATGTGAGTAAAGTGACCTGTTGACGTTGTGTTAGTTTCATGCCAAGGTATATTTGAGAAAGGAACCCAACCATGACCAGGCCAAGAAGATATAGTATTAGTTGCTGAAGTATGCTGAAGCCAAGTCCCGTCAGAACATCTTTTCTTCCAGACATGTACTTGACTGTTGTGTGACTGACTAGACCAATACATATATACAGCGTTAGCAAACGTATAGTTTCTAGCTTTAAATTCAACTCTAAACTTATAATATGTATTTGGTATTACTACTGTAGAATTATTAGTTCTTAAAAACCTTCTTTTTTGAGTATCACTATATGATGTAATTTCTACCCAGTCACTACTACTAGTTTCTTGACCCCAAAACGTTAAATCTGAAAGATCATCGTAGTCGTTAGCTAAAGTAGTTTTAGGTCCAAACTGTTCTTCAAATAAAGCCATCTCAGTAACAGTAGGATCTCCTAGGTTGTTTCTTGGTCTACCGCTTAACCTTTGTCTATATTCGTTAGCATCAACATAGTGAGCATCGTTTATATTACCAAGAGACATATTTATACCGTCAGCATAATCTGTTCCTGCCCAAGTTAATCTTCCAGTCCAGCTATCATCAGCATCACTTCTTAAGTATTTAGACTGTGTTGAGCTTGATGTCAAATAACTGGGATTAGATGATGGCACCCAAGTAGGACTAGTTCTTTTAGCAGTGTTAGCTGTTATAGCACTTGCTTGTGATGTACTTACTCCAGTTTTATTTTTATTAGTAGCTATTTCTGTTCTAAGATAATCAAGCTCCTCTTGCATCTCTTGAATCATATATATCAAAGCTCCAAACTCTGGATTTACTCCGTCGTCTGCTAAATCTGCAAAAGTATTAATGTGCCCTTGATCATAGTTAGCTTTTAACCTCACTTTATCATCGCCTGTTCTATTATGTACTGAGCCGTATCTTTTATCGTTTAATGCCATAATTTAACTTAATTCAATTTCTAATGTTGCTGTTGCGTAAACAAGTACTCTTTGAGCATTACTACCTCCAGTTGTTCTCATATGCATTGCAAACGCATCTCCCGCAGCTAAGGTAGCATTAGCTCCACTAAAAGTAAAAGTTTTATAATAAGGTTTTACCTCTGTGTATGATCCATTGTGATCAGTAGCATCTATCTTATTCATTGTAATACTAGCTGCTGTACCGTCTGATATTGGCGTAAACTTAGAAAACCCAAAATCTATATCTGCT